>Ga0265294_10006925_pt1 | contig 13543 bp, 13 predicted proteins | sample MunlanPumphouse3_FD_192504 | JGI IMG/M metagenome (GOLD analysis project Ga0265294, IMG submission 192504) | Groundwater microbial communities from a municipal landfill in Southern Ontario, Canada - Pumphouse #3 | ecosystem: Environmental > Aquatic > Deep subsurface > Groundwater | place... | reverse complement strand
CTTTTTCATCAATGGTCAATATCTTATCAAGCATATCGACCGTAACAGCGAAAAAACCCGTATGGGAGGGATTTTTCGCCTGACTAATAAAGTTTTTGAAAAAGTTTTCGATAGGATCGGCGTGTTTGTCGATGACTAAAAAATCATTTTGTTTCGCTTTCATCGGGTCTATGGCATCAATTTTCCCTTTCTTATCAATGCCCTTGACAACTTTGAGTTTGTTGCCTTCTCCTTCATCTCGCATCAGGAGAACTTTGTCTTTCGGATTTAATTTTTCATCCATGATAAAACTGTTTTTGTTCTGCATCACTATTAATGCAGAATAAAAGTAGTCCTAATCAGGGTGTTAATGATTGACTTTAGGGCAGGTGGTCGCTTGTGGCTTCGATTTGGATATGTGTGGCGTTGAAGTTGAAAAATTACAAAACGATAATCATTTATATGAAGATACATGTCGAAAGTTTATTTCTTCCAAGGTGTACCGTTGTATCTCAAATATTTAGTATCTTTGTACACAAGAATTAAAGCATTGTGTCGTTCTACCTTATTAATATGAAAATGTTTTTGTTTATCCTAAATATTATTGCATTTATCGGGGTTCTGCTTTGGTTTATCTTTGAGCCAAGTTGGGAATCTGGTTCTACTTGCGGGGTTGCTTTTGCAGCACTGATTAGTCAATTCTTTTGGAATGACAGAGTGAGGAAAGTTGTTAAGAAGAATAAAGCTGTATCAAGCAACAATTCTCAAAATAAAATAGACAGCATGAGCCAAACTGCGGGAGATAACTCTACTCAATATCAATCTGGCGGAAATATGACTATAAATAAATGAGTAATAACGACGAAATAACGCCAACTTTAGGACAGGCTGCCGGAGATAACTCTACTCAATATCAATCTGGCGGGGATATAACTGTTAATAACTATAACAGTCTGCCTAAACCTTATACGCAATATTTAAAATTAGTAGAGGAGTTTGAGCAAGAACTCGAAAGTGGAGATATTGAATTTAGAGAGTTTATTGATAAAATACAGCATTACACCGCAACGATTGATGGATTTGTTGGGCTCGAACCGAAACTTACGGAAGCAGGTTTTGAAAATGATATAGATTGGGCTCAACAAATGAAAGAGTATTACTATAAAAAAATCACAGAGAATAATTTATCTAAAGCAACTCAAAAGATTCATGCCTTTCTATTGGCGAGAATTTGCGTTCTCTTCAATTTGCATATAAAAGGAGCGGTAAATGATGGTGTTTCTAAAGAGGTTATTCGAGAAATGATTATTGAAAAAGTTATTCAACCAGTTCAAGATATGTTAGGAGAAAATAATGTGCTTGACTTGTACGATGATGATATTACCGCAATGATTTATTTTTTAACCGGAAATTGCCATATAAGATGGAAATAGCAATATGATAGTATATCATCCTGTATATGACACATATCACTGTTTAACTCGAACGCTAAAAATACTTAGATGTTTGGGAGAGAAATCTTATAAAAAAGACAGGATAAAAATTTACGACTATTATTTTTTATTCCCTTGTGAAACAGGTAATATCACGCTGCCGGGACAATTTTCTACATATAAAAAAATCTGCAAAGCAAATAGATATAACAAAGTATATGATATAAGAAATACTTTTTCTCAATTAGAAAGTGTTCAAGAAACAGCATATAGAGCCTTAGCCTCTTTTGGTTTTATAGAAAACAATTTACTATTCGACGATATAATCAAGCTAACTAATAATCCAATACCAGAGAATCTCTTGTTTGATCTAACTGATGAAGAGACCTCTTACATGGAGTTGGTTACTGCTTTTTTTGAGAATATATCTATCAGCGAGCTAAAGAAAAGAACTAAATTAATGGAATACCGATATGAGTTTTTTGAAACTAAATAAACTTCTCGTAACAAGAGAAAGCGATACCGCTTATTATGAAGAATTTCATGAGGGGATTAATATCATAAGAGGGGATAATAGTTCAGGGAAATCGACTATTTCAAACTTCATTTTCTTTGCTCTTGGGGGTGAATTTACAAATTGGCTACCAGAAGCGGCAAGTTGTAACTATGTCTATGCAGAAGTTGAATTAAACGAAGTTACTCTTACTTTCAAGAGAGAAATTGAAGCAAAACAAATGAGACCAATGTCTATCTTTTTTGGTAAATTGGAAGATGGGTTAAAGTCAAATTATGAAGGGTGGCAAACATATCCTTACAAGAAATCATCAAATACAGAGAGTTTTAGCCAAATAATATTTAAGGCATTAGATTTTCCCGAAGTTTCAACAGACAATCAGGAATCAATAACTGTCAATCAGATTTTAAGGTTAATTTATATTGACCAGCTGAGTGCTTTAGATAGCTTAATGAGAAATGAGGATTTCGACTCTCCTTTAATCAGAATTGCCATTGGAAATTTGTTGCTTGGTACATACGATGACAATCTGCTAAGGCAACAAATGGTATTAAAACAAAAGGAGCGAGAATTATCAGAGATAAAAAAGCAAATAGATGCAATCGAAGAGGTATTTGACAATTCTCCTTTTGAATTTGATAAAGCAAAAATAAAGGCTTCATTAGACGAAAAGCAAGAACAATTAAAACGTGTCTTAAACACTCTAAAAGCACCAGATACGATTGCTGAATCAGTTAAGAAAAACGATGTAAAAAATGATATAAAACAATTAAGGGACAACCTAATTCGGATTAAATCTGAATATGATACAACTCTAAGACTTATCGACAAAAATAAAATATCATTAGTTGATAGTTCTGATTTTATTGAAGTTCTACAATCTAAATTAGTGGCAATTAAAGAATCCTTAAACTCACGAGATGTTTTGGGGGCTATCCCTCTTCAATATTGTCCGGTATGTTTGGGAAAATTAGATGAAAACGTAGAAGAGAATCATTGTAAACTCTGTAAACAAGAGGTTAAAGAAAATCCCGGAAAATCTAAACTTTTGCGCATGCAGCTTGAAATTGAAATGCAGGTAAAAGAATCTCAAAAGATTTTGAAAACGAAAGAGAGTAAAATTGAAGAGTTGGAAACTTCCCTGAAAGAAATATCGCGTTCTTTAGTAAAAGCGCAAGCAGATTATGATGTTTACATAAATCAGTCAAGAACAAGCCTTGAAACAAAATTTGACCAATTATTAGAACAAAAAGGTAAGCTAAATGCAGAGATTGATTTTTTAGGAAAACAAATCCAGTTAATCGAGTCTTATGAGGATTATAAAAATAATCAATACTCTTTAAAGGCTCAAATTGATAGGTTGAAAGAAGAAACGGAACGCTTGGCTAACCTTCAACGGAAGAATAGTTCTACTGCATATTCCAGAATACAGCATTATGCATTAGAACTATTAAAGGGCGATGGGACATACGAAGAAAAATTTCAAAATGGACATTCTGTACAAATAGATTTTGGTAAAAATTCATTTTACCTTGATGGACGTAATAGATTTTCTGCAAGTTCTATGGTGTTGTTAAAAAACTGTGTCCGATTTGCTATATTTTTCGCATCATTGGAATTAGATTATTTTAGGTATCCTAAATTCATTTTATGCGATAATATTGAGGATAAAGGGATGGTTGAAGCTCGTAGTAAAAATTTTCAGCGAAACATTGTTCGTTTGGCAAATTCCGAAGAATTTAAAGATAAAAAATTCCAAATTATTATGGCAACATCTATGATAGCCGAAGAACTTGATATTCCAGAATATACTGTTGGAGAAAAATATACGAAAGGAAATAAAAGTTTGAAACTTTTTTAATTGTAAAGTTGTTGCATTAAACTCCCTACTCTAAAAAGAGAATCTTTAGTGCCTCAAATCTGCGGCACTAATATTTTTCTAATCTCCATCATTTGGTAACAAGTACGCCAATTCAGGGTCGCTCTTTATCCGCTCCAACTCATCTGCAACAATTTGTCTGGCTTCCTCTTTGATACGGTTGTAGTTGAGTTGTATCTGTTCTTTCATGGTATCAACTCCGTTGTTGTCCGTAGAATTGGTAATAACCGGAATAGACTTGTATGCCTTTGTCTCGGCTGCTACCTTTGCATTATCCACCACAATTTCACAATGGAACATCTTCTGCTCGATACGTTCATCAAAATTATCGGCAATAGCTCCGACAAACATACCTTGAGTTAAGGTGCTGATTTTTGATTGAGGTATCAAGCTATCCATTTGTGTAGAAATGGAAGTGGATTTATCATTACGGTTGATAGTCATCGACTGGCGTTTTTGCAGGACTTTTCCGAAACGCTCAGAAAGAGTCTTAGCTGTTTCCCCAACAACCTGACCGGAGAAAATATTGCCGACCGTATTCATCACTACTTTTGCTTCCTTGTCCCCATAATCACGGGTTAATTGGCTAAAATCCTGAAATCCTAAAAGCACGGCGACTTTATTACTACGGGCAGTTGCAATCAGATTGTCAAGACCTTTGAAATAGATTGTTGGTAACTCATCAATCACGACTGAACTTTTCAGCTGTCCCTTTTTGTTTATGAGTTTTACAATTCTACTATTGTATAATCCCAAAGCTGCACCGTATATATTCTGCCTATCGGGGTTGTTGCCGACTACCAGTATTTTCGGGTCATCGGGATTGTTTATATCAAGGGTAAATTCATCGCCCGACATAACCCAATAAAGTTGTGGCGAAATCATTCTCGATAATGGTATTTTAGCACTGGCTATCTGTCCCATTAACTGGTCGGCTGCCCCACCAAGCCATGCGTCCATAAAAGGAGATAAATAGTTTTCGAGTTCCGGATACGAAGTCAATATCGGAAAAATATCTTCGTAACGTTTATTCAGAAACTCAATGGCATGAGGAAAGGTACAATACTTCCCATCTTTATAAATACGGAGGTACCAAATAATGGCAGCAAACAGGATAATCGGAGATTCCACAAAGAAATCGCCTTGCTTTTGCACCCACGTTTTATTGAGGTTGAGCATAATTGTATAGGCACTTTCGTAAGCATCGGATATATCCGTCATAAAATCGGGATTGATGGGATTGCAACGGTGCGAATGTGCCGGGTCATCAAAATTTATCACATAAAACGTGGGAACTTTCTTGTATCCGCCTTGGTTGTTGAGCAAATGATTGTATGCGATTGTGGAGAGGTCGGGGAATTTGAAGTCATAAACATACATCGAAAAACCTTTTTCAATCTGCTGTTTTATATATTGGTTTACTACGGCATAAGACTTACCGCTGCCCGGTGTTCCTAATACGATACTTGCACGAAACGGATTTACCACGTTTATCCACCCTTTCCATTCCTTTTTCTTATACCAAAACTTTGTCGGAAGATTCACGGAGTATTCACTCTGAAGTAATCGTGTTTCCTGCATAAACGATTCGTTCTCTGTATTGAAAACATCGTCCATCAAATTGTTTATCAACAAGCGGCTCATCCATAGTCCTGCCATTAACAGAAAGATATAACCGACTGTCATGGTAAGGATATAAAATCCGGCTGTTGCTGCCGGAGGAAGAGGTAAATCTAAAATCCACCAGTTCATAAAGAACAGGATAAAACCGATTGTCAGAAAAACATAGATCTTTGACCAAATTATTTTTTCCTCTTTTACTCCCTTTGTTCCCAGACAGGAGAGAGCGAGGAAAACAACAGCAAACAGTTTTGTGTACAAAATATTGCCGAACAGCCTTGCGGTACGGTCAAAGTTGAGCAGTATCTTATCCACCACTCCAATATTGACATTCCACTCAAACATTGCATAGTAGCAGTACCAATAAATATTAACCACTACAAAAATGATGGATATAGCCCTCATAAACTCCATGACTTTGGCTAATCCTCTCAAATCGTCTTCTTGTTGCATTTTCTTAAAAACTTAAATGGTTTGAGAAGCGAAATTACAGGGGATATTTGAGGGGTAAAGTGTTTTTTATTTATGTGGTTGCTTGTGGCGATGGTTTGGACATGTGTGGCGTTTATCTAAAAGAAAATCTGATTATTGCTTTTTAAGTCATTCTAAAGACCTACTTTTGTAGAAATACAATAAGATACAAACTGATATGGTGACAATCAAAGAAATAATATCATCAAAGACTGATTCTTTTAATAATAAAATTATTGAAAACATAGAGACACTGAATCCATTCTATGAGCATGAATTCACCTTATTTTGCAAACTAAACACTTTAATTTACGAAAACATAAATTGCTTATTACTGGGACTAAACCAAGCAAGTATTTTTACAACAAATCATTTGCTGGAAAGAATGCTTAAAGTCGCTTTAATAGACTTCCATGTAAAAGGATATTATATAGGAAATCCTGAATTTGGGATAAAACTCGAAGAAGCTAAGACGCTATATGATGGGAAAGTTCTAAATGACACTATCAACCTTTCAGTTGAAAAGAGTGTAATAACAGAAGATGAACGAAAAGTATTGATAAATCTCAAAAATAATTTTCGCAATCCATATTCTCACGCAGAGGCAGCAAAAATAATTAAAGATGCTCCACAAACATTTACTGGCTCCATGCTTAATTGTACTGGAGCAATAGATGCTATGACAAAAGGGAAAAAAATACCTCTCCAACAAATAAAAGTTTCGTCTTATGCTTTTGCCCAAGAACATCAATTCATATTAGCACAATCAAATGCGTTTGGCTATTTCAAACAGATATTTAATCTAATGATAGAAATAGACAAGCGCTATCAAATTCATGATTCTAATTAACATGAAATGTAATTTACATCTGCCGTCCGTACCTGCGTTTCTTCTTTTTCCTACGGCGTGACAATGGCATTTCTTCTTTCGGGTGGTTTTCGGGTTCGGGTGTAAGGATTGAGAAAATACCGCCCGTAATTTCCGAAGAGGAACTGTTCTCGTTCCAATTATCCAATTGCGGTTTTGCATACACATTGGAAAGGCGGGTATCCGCGATTGGTTCTTGTGCTTGTTCTTGTTTTCCTCCGTACAGGTCGTTAAAAACGTTGGCGGAATACTCTTTGCCCAGTCGTGAGCCGTTCAGGATTGTGCGGGTGGTATGGTCTATGAAAGTTGCCCCGTAAAACCGTCCTTCATCGTTCCGGCGGAACAACACGTCGATACCCTGCTGCCTTAGTTTCGCTCGGAACTCGCTTTCACTTTGGCTGCCCTGCTTGGCTTCCGATACAGCTTTAAGGGTATGCGCTTTCAGGTTCTTGGCTTTGATACGTTCGGCAGACTTCGCCATGCGTTTTTCCAGTCCGTCATATCCGACCGACTTTCCAAAAATGGAAGATTTCAGCGGTGTACCGACCTTATTCCCGTCGTTGTCCATTGCCGAATACAACAAACCACGATATGGCTTTCCTTTTACCTCGCCTTTGAGTTCCTCTACATTTATATTATATAAGGAAAGGACGGCTTTGTATTCGCCCATGATTTGAAAGTGGTACATCGAAGCCAACGGTTTGATAACCGAAGCAATCTGTTTTTTCAAATCGCCCCCCGAAGCATCGACAGGGGTAAGTTCCCATTGCTCGGTGCGTTTTTGTCCCTCCGCAGGGTTGAGATTGTACTTCCGTTCCAAATGTTCGGTTATCTCCTTACTGCGTTCATGCTCTTTATAGCCGTCGATTTTTTTTCCCTCGCTATCAACCCGGAGTGATACGATATGTATATGCTCCCTGCCAATATCCTCATGTTTGAAAATGAGGTAAGGCTGGTCGCCATATCCCAACCGCTGCATATACTCCCGACCGATGTCCGTTAGTTGGTCATCGGTCAGGCGGTCGTCAGGATGCGGATTGAGTGAAACATGAAAGACGGGTTTTTCGGTACGGAAGTGAGCCGGGACGAACTGCATAAAATCCTCCATGCACTCCGCAACATTGAAACGCCCGTCGGCAGGTTCAAAGACAAGATTGGCTCCCAAAATCTTTCCTAAACCCTCGTCCACTTTCTCCTGATTGTATGCCAACGCTCCGTATAGGTTGCTTCCGATATTTATTTTTGCAACCATTTTTCCCTAAATTCTTCGGATAACTCCACGATTTTCCTTCCGGTTTCAGCTAGTTCAATGGTTGCTTTCTCCAATTTATAGAGCAAAGCCAATGCTTTTTTCTCCGAAAAATTGCTGTGCAATTCCTTTACAACTTGGTTGTAATTCACGCCGACCGCACGGAATTGTGCATGGAAAGATGTGAGTTTGGTAACATATTCCATAGCGGAACGGTCGATTTTTACGACTCTAAACTCGTCGCCGAATACACGGGCAGCGATAAAACGAGCTTTCGATTGCAGTCCCGATTGCTCAAACATGGTCAGGAATCGGGCGTGTTCTACAGCGGTAAAATTTACCGAGTAACGGTAATTCGCCGGATCAGTCTTCGGGGAACGCCCCCCCTTACCCCTTTTCGGGGTGTTGTTTTCATTTTCATTCATACATCGGATTTTTAGTGGTATAATCCGTCGTGTGGCATCCTTGCCGTCCATCCAATCATCATACAAATGATTGCCAAAAGCAACCGACTTCGGAGGGTGCGTCCCCCCTTGTGGGGCAAGCGTTTTTTGCAGCAGAATTTGTTTCGTGCAGCAAAAAACACAGCTTGCTATTTGCCATGACGCAAATAAATTCTGTCCTGAACAGGGACAGAAGTAATGCGAGGTACGAGCCTTAAAGAACGGCATAGATACAACACGACGTTTCATGCAGCAAAGTTACAGGCTAAAGTATCAGCCTGTACACGAGCCAATAACGCCAAACGTATCCAAATCGAAGCCACTCGCGTCCACCTCGCAAAAAAGTAGTGTTTGAGCGAATTTTTAGACGTTCATTTGCCGGGAATTTGATTACTCGATAGCATAATCGAAAGATTAAATAATTACGAAAGCAATCATTCAAGTAAGCTATTTATTAACCGATAGAATGATTGGAAAATCGAGGAATTAAGTAAGCAACCGACAGCGTGGCTGATTGATAGATTGATAAACTGATAAAGCAATTGATTGATTTAGCGGATAGTCAGGCAACCAGGCGATTGATAGACCAAACGCAGGATTAGCCGATTGACGGAGCAGGCAATTATTTAATTGACAGCGTAAGTGATTAATAAAACGATAGATAAATCAATGTTGAATTTAAAAAAGTAAAAAATGAAAAAGAAAACTATGAACGTGGCTTTCTCTACTCAAAAGGGCGGAGCTGGCAAAACAACCTTGACGGTACTGGTGGCTTCCTACCTGCACTATGTGAAAGGCTACAATGTTGCTGTGATTGATTGCGACTTTCCGCAACACTCTATTGCGGAGATGCGTGAACGTGATTTGCAAATGGTAATGGAAGACGAACATTACAAGCTCATGGCTTACGAGCAGTTTTCCACTTTGGGTAAAAAAGCGTATGTCGTGATTGAGAGCAGTCCCGAAAACGCTTTGGAGGATGCCAAAGATGTGGTTGAAGAAATGAACCCCGATTTCCTGTTCTTCGACCTGCCCGGAACGATCAACAACAAGGCTGTCATTGATACCCTATCTTTCATGGATTATATCATTGCCCCGATTTCTGCCGACCGTGTGGTGCTGGAGAGTACACTGCAATATGTAATCACACTCAATGATGCCCTGATTACGCCCGGAAAAACAAGAATAAAAGGCACATACCTGCTTTGGAATCTTGTTGATGGGCGGGAAAAGTCGGAACTCTACGAAGTATATGAGGAAGTGATTGAAAAACTGGGGTTCCCGCTTTTCAAAACGTTCCTGCCCGACAGCAAACGCTTCCGTCGGGAGCAGTCAATCAACCACAAGGCGCTGTTCCGATCCACGCTATTTCCTGCGGATAAAGCATTGGTAAGAGGAAGTAACCTCGATACCCTGATAGATGAAATGTTGGAAACCCTAAAATAACAGGCTATGGCAAAAAAAGAAAACGAAGTAAACCTGAGTGAGATTGATCCGACCTTTGTTATATCTCAATTCAAAAACAAAGAACGACGTAACAATCCCAGTTCTACGCCAAGAGCGTTAATTCCTGATTACGAAATAGAAAAGGAACAGGAAGCGGAACAACCCGAAGAAAAAGAAACGCCAGCAACCGTTCCACCGGAAACTCCCCGTGAAGAAACTAAACGCAAGCGGAGCAAATCTCCCGATTACGAAAGCCTGTTCCTTACGGATGCAGGCATACCCACACGAAGTGGGAAATTGGTAAGTATCCGAGAAAAGTACCACAAGCGGATAGCTAAAATTGTGCAGGCTTTAGACCGGAAAAATGTTTCAATCTTCAGCTACATTGATAATGTACTGTCCCACCATTTTGATACTTATCAGGACGAAATCAACGAGATTTATAATAGAGAGAATGACGATGATTACATTATTCCTAAAAATTAATCGGTTATGGCAATGATATATATAACCGTAGTCGTGTTGTATGCCCTTTTTGTGGCTATCTGCCTTTTTCGGCTGAAACTGCCGAATAGACGGAAAAAGGATATTGTAGGCAAAGGGAATACAATCCCCGAAACGGGCAATCTGAAAACCGATATTGTCGGAAAAAGCAAGTTTGAAAAATCGGCAACAACGCCACTCCTATCCAAATCGGAGCCACTCGCGACCACCTCGCCGGAAAACGAAAAAGGGATAGAAAAACCCGATACTTTTGCTCCGGCTAACGAGGTAAAACCTTCGGCAGAAATACCTCCGGAGGAACTAGACAAAGCGTTTTCCGATACTCCACCCGATGAAGATAACGAATTGTTGGATATTGACTATCCACTCGAATATGATTCTGACGAACCGTATGGAACGGACGACGAGGAAGAAGAAACGGAAGAAGTCGAGGGAACGGCACAAGCCGCACTTGCTTCGGGAGTACAGTTTAACGATTTGGGAAATGCGGTGCGGACAATAAACCGGACAAAAGAAGCCACTCCGAAAGAAAAGAAGGCGGCAGGCGACACCTTATTGGAAATACGGCAGACCGATATGTTTGAGCAGTTGGTTTCAAAACCCGATGCACGGGAAACGGTAACGCTGCTGATGAACGCCAGCCTGTCGGCTTTCCATAAGCGTAAGGATAAAGAAGCCGGGAATACCAGAAGTGGCAGGAAAGCACCCGATAGTTTTGATATGAGAGATTTCGCATAAGCGAACAGTATAAACAAATGTAGAACGAAAAAAACAAAGAAAGATGAAAGAAAGAGATTACGGCTGACGGATGTAGCCAACCACTAAAAAATTCAAAGTAAAATAATTATCAATCCGGTAAGCGGGACTATCCACTCCGCTTGCCAACTTAACAATTTCTCATTATGACAAAAAATATGAAAGCCGAGAGCAATCGAGCTTGCTCGAAATTGTCAAGGCGCATCCAATTTTATGGAAAGAAAAAAACTCTTATGTCGGCAGCCTTTGTTTTGGCTGCTGTTTCAACCGCATTAGCACAGGGTAACGGGATTGGCGGTATAACCGAAGCTACCAGTATGGTAACATCGTACTTCGACCCGGGAACAAAACTGATTTATGCCATCGGAGCTGTTGTCGGACTGATTGGGGGAGTAAAGGTCTATGGAAAGTTTAGTTCCGGCGATCCCGACACTTCGAAAACCGCTGCTTCGTGGTTCGGAGCCTGTATTTTCCTGATTGTTGCCGCCACTATCCTGCGTTCTTTCTTTTTGTAATTAGCTTCATACCAAAAAAGAGTTATGGAGTATAATATCAATAAAGGAATAGGCAAAAGTGTGGAATTCAAAGGTCTGAAAGCCCAATACCTATTCATCTTCGCCGGAGGTCTGCTATCCGTTTTCGTAGTCTTTGTCATCATGTATATGATTGGCATAGACCAATGGATATGTATAGCATTCGGCTTGACAGCGGCTTCGGTATTGGTGTGGCTGACCTTTAACCTGAATCAGAAGTATGGGGAGCATGGGTTGATGAAACTCATGGCAGTAAAACAACACCCCCGCTATCTGATTAACCGCAAAACTCCTCACCGACTGTTCAAACGAAAAAGAAAGGAGGTGGCGTATGCGTAATATGATGAAAGCTGCCACTATTGAAAGCAAATTCCCTTTACTGGCGGTGGAACACGACTGCATCATCAGCAAGGATGCGGATATTACCGTTGCATATTCGGTGGAGTTGCCCGAACTGTTTACCGTTACGGGAGCGGAGTATGAAGCGATACATTCGTCTTGGGCGAAAGCCGTAAAAGTGCTTCCCGAATACAGTGTGGTTCATAAACAGGATTGGTTTGTGCGTGAAACCTACAAACCTGCTACCCATAAGGACGATATGAGTTTCCTCTCCCGAAGTTTTGAAAAGCACTTCAACGAACGTCCGTTCCTGAACCACTCTTGTTTTCTGTTCCTGACAAAGACGACCAAGGAGCGTATGCGGATGCAGAGCAATTTCTCATCGCTTTGTCGTGGGAACATCATTCCCAAAGAGGTCAATAAGGATACGAGCGTGAAGTTTTTAGAAGCGGTCGGACAATTCGAGCGTATTCTGAATGACAGCGGTTTTGTGACACTTACCCGAATTACTTCGGATGAAATTACAGGCACAGCCGAAAAGCCGGGACTAATCGAAAAGTATTTTGCCTTGTCATTAGATGATACCACCTGCTTGCAGGATATGGAACTGGGTGCTGACGGTCTTCGGATTGGCAGTAAGCACGTTTGCCTGCATACGCTATCGGATGCGGAAGACCTGCCCGGACGTATCGGAACGGATATGCGGTACGAAAAACTATCGACCGACCGGAGCGATTGCCGCTTGTCTTTTGCATCTCCTGTTGGGTTGCTGCTTTCATGCGACCATATCTACAACCAGTATTTATTTATTGAGGATAGTGCGGAAAACCTTCGGAAGTTTGAAAAGAGTGCAAGGAATATGCAGTCGCTTTCAAGGTACTCTCGTGGAAATCAAATCAATAAAGAGTGGATCGACCAGTATTTGAATGAAGCCCACTCGTTTGGTCTGACTTCAATCAGGGCGCATTTCAACGTCATGGCGTGGAGTGAAGATGTGGAAGAACTGAAACATATCCGTAACGAAGTGGGTAGCCAGTTGGCTCTTATGGAATGTAAACCCCGACACAACACGGTAGATGCAGCCACTTTGTACTGGGCGGCTCTGCCGGGCAACGGTGGGGATTTCCCGCAAGAGGAATCGTTTTTTACATTCATTGAGCCTGCCCTCTGTTTCTTCACGGAAGAAACCAACTACCGGAATTCCGTCAGTCCGTTCGGTATCAAAATGGCTGACCGTGTTTCAGGAAAACCGCTCCATGTGGATATTTCGGATTTACCAATGCGAAAAGGAATAACCACCAATCGAAACAAGTTCGTATTGGGACCTTCCGGCAGCGGAAAATCTTTCTTTATGAACCATTTGGTGCGCCAGTACTGGGAACAGGGAACGCACGTTGTTCTCGTGGACACGGGAAACAGCTATCAGGGTTTATGCGAAATGATCCGCCGGAAAACCAAAGGGGAAGACGGGATTTATTTTACATATACCGAAGAAAGCCCTATCAGTTT
>Ga0265294_10006923_pt1 | contig 13544 bp, 15 predicted proteins | sample MunlanPumphouse3_FD_192504 | JGI IMG/M metagenome (GOLD analysis project Ga0265294, IMG submission 192504) | Groundwater microbial communities from a municipal landfill in Southern Ontario, Canada - Pumphouse #3 | ecosystem: Environmental > Aquatic > Deep subsurface > Groundwater | place... | reverse complement strand
TGTTCTTTAATTGTTAAAAGGTCCCCAATCATTTGCGTTGGATGAAAATCATCAGTTAGTCCATTCCAAACTGGTACTTTAGCATATTCTGCTATTTTTTTAACTAAGTCTTGATCAAAACCACGATACTCAATCCCATCATATAATCTACCTAATACTTCCGCAGTATCCTCAATACTTTCTTTTTTACCCATTTGGCTACTAGCAAAATCTAGAAATGTTACTCCCATTCCTAAATCATTACCAGCTACTTCAAAAGAACATCTTGTTCTAGTTGAGGTTTTTTCAAAAAGTAAAACGATGTTTTTTCCTTCTAAATATTTATGAACAACCCCATCTTTTTTTAATTTTTTAAATTTTTCAGAAAGATTAATTAAAGATAATATTTCTTCCTTCGAGTAATCTAAGAGTGTTAAAAAACTTCTTCCTTTTAAATTCATATTAATCCTCTCTGTACAGTGGCATGCTCATGCATCTTGGTCCACCACGTCCACGAGATAGTTCACTACTATTCATCTCTAAAACTTTTAACCCAGCTCTATTTAAAATTGCATTTGTAATATTATTACGATCATAAACTATAACTACGCCAGGAGCAATACATAAAGTATTAGATCCATCATTCCACTGCTCACGTTCAGCAATAATTTGATCTCCTGCACCACATGGTATTAATGTAATATCTCTTTTTAAATATTTTTCTAAAATGTTTTCTAAACTATCTTCTATTTTTCTAACTATGATATCATCTTCTTCAACTGTTTCAAGTCTTGGTGTTATTTCGTAAACTTCGAGAGTTTCCATAATTCCTGGGTGATACGTAAATTTATCATAATCAATTTGGGTAAATACTGTATCTAAATGCATGAATGCTCTAGTATTTGGTATTTTAAAAGCAAGAATTGTATCAACTTTAGAAGTTGAATTTTTAAATAAATTACTAGCTAAGGCTTCAATAGCCTCTGCCTGAGTTCTTTGTGAGATTCCAATTGCTAAAGTATTTTCGTTTAAAACTAAAATATCACCGCCTTCAATATGATATGGATTATATCTATTATAATATTTAATTATTGTGTTTTTATACTCTGGATGATAGTTAAATATATACTCAGCATATATTGTTTCTCTATTTCTAGTTACTGCATACATCTTATTTAAACAAATGCCATTACCAATTGATGCAAAGGGATCGCGAGTAAATACTAAGTTTGGCATCGGATCTGCTAAAAATTTATAATCATCAGTAATCATATCTACTAGTGAATGCTGCTCATCTCTTTCCATCGCATGAAGCTCATTAATATTAATCCCTTCCATTGTTTTTAAAACTAATTCTTTTGTGTTGCTAAAATTATTTAAAAAGTCAAAAACAACCTCACGATATTTAGGAGTGGTAATTCCCGCCTCAAAAATAAATTGTTTAAGAAATTTTTCTCTAATTTCAGGGCTTTGTTCTAACGTTTCAGTCATTAAATCTTCTAAATAAACAACTTCTACCCCATTATCACGCATAATGGAGACAAATTCATCATGTTCTTCCTGAGCTACTTTTAAATATGGTATATCATCAAAGAGCAATCTTGTAAGTGAGTCTGGTGTTAAATTAAGTAGCTCATTTCCCGGTCTATGGACCAAAACTTTTTTTAGTGGTTTTATTTCACTATTAACATTTATCATGTTACTTTCATCCTTTCTTATCCTCTATATTAAATCTTTCGATTAGGTTCTAATTTTACTTAAAAATGATTTAAGTCTTTCATTTTTAGGATTTACAAATATTTCTTTTGATTTTCCTTCAACAATAATTTTACCTTGATCCATAAAGATGATTCGATCAGCAAAATAAGATGCGAAATTCATTTCATGGGTAACGACAATCATTGTCATACCTTTTTTAGAAATTTCTTCAAGAAGTTTTAAAACATCTTTTATATTTTCTGGATCAAGAGCTCCAGTTGGCTCGTCGATTAATAAAATTTCTGGTTCGAGTATTAGACTACGAATTATTGCCACTCTCTGCTTTTCACCACCAGATAATTCTCTTGGATAGCGACCGGCTTTATCTCTTAATTTCATTTCATCAAGAAGTTTATATGCTTTTTGATAAGCTTCTTCTTTAGTCATTAATTTAAGTTTAATTGGAACAACAGTTATATTTTTAATAATTGTTAAATGATTAAATAAATTATAACTTTGAAAAATCATACCAATCTTTTGATTAAGATGATTTCTTTTAATATCTTTAGTTTCTATGCCCTCATATTTTATTATTCCTGAAGTTGGAGCCTCAAGGAGATTTATACATCTTAAAAGTGTTGATTTGCCACATCCTGAAGGGCCAATAATAATAATTTTTTCGCCTTTTTTAACTTTCAAATTAATATTATTTAAAGCAGTTATTTCTCCAAAGCTTTTAACTAAATTTTTAACCTCTAACATTACTCTCACCTTTTTCTAAAAATTGAAGACATCTTGTAATACCTAAAGTAAGAATTAAATATATTATAGCCGTAATAATTAAGGGAAAGAAATAATTATATGTTCGAGATGCAATTATATCTCCACTTTTAGTTAGTTCCATAATACCGATATATCCCGCAACTGATGTTTCTTTAATTAAAGTAACAAATTCATTCCCTAAAGGCGGAAGTGATATTTTAAATCCTTGGGGAAGAACAATATATCTCATTGTTTCCCAGTAGGTTAACCCTAAGCTTTTTCCAGCTTCCATTTGACCTTTATCAACAGCCTCAATTCCAGCTCTAAAAATTTCTGAAACATATGCCCCAGAATTAATACCAAAAGCCAGAATTCCAACTAAAATAATATTTATATTAGCTGTCCTAAAAATAATATAATAAATAATCATTAACTGAAGGAGCACTGGGGTGCCTCTTATTACTTTAACATAAAGGCTTGTTAAACAATATAATATATTGTTTTTTTTATTTTCTTTATAATTATGTTGGATAAGAGCAATAAAAAGACCGATTGATATGCCAATAATAATTGCCCCAATGGTTATTATTATTGTGTTTTTAAGTCCATTTAAAATTAGTAAATACCGATCATCAACTATTAGCGATTTATATAAATTATCCATAAAACACTCCTACTATTTACTTGTATGGTTTAATGTGAATTCATTAATTTTACCACTATTTATTAATTCATTTAGTACATTATTTATCTCTTTTAATAGTTCATTATTACCCTTAGCAACTGCCACTGCATATTTATCAGTAAAAAGTTCAATATCCAAAATTGTTAATTCAGAATTATTTTTAACCAGCTCTGTTGCCGGTAGTAAATCCATAATTAAACAATTGGCTTTTTTACTTTTAATATCCTCAGATGCAGTTAAAAATTTTTTTTGCCTAATTATTTTTGCTGTTTTAATATTTTCACTAACATAAGTATCAGCAACACTTCCAAGCTGAACTGCGATAGTTTTATTATTTAAATCACTCACTGTTTTAATATTTGTGTTTTTTAAAGCGATTATAACTTGCTTACTTTCGGCATATTCAATTGAAAAATCAACTTCTTCTTTACGTTCTTCAGTTATTGACATCCCAGCTAAAGCAAAATCAGCTTTACCACTATTAAGTTCATTAATAATAGAATCAAAAGCTATATCTTTAATTACTAATTCTTTACCCAAACTCTGAGCAATCTCTTTAGCAATATCAATATCAATTCCTACTACTTTGTTATTTTCATAATATTCATAAGAATCCTGCTTCAGTTATCAAAACTAATGTATCATCGCGTTTAGAGCAGCTTGTTAACAAAACAGTAAATATCAGTAATAATAATATTCTTTTCATAATACCTCTCTATAACTAATTTTTTTTATTTTAAGATGAAAAAAAGAGTTATCCTTCTAATGCATCTTTAAGTAAGGCAATAATATTATTATCCTTTACTTCTTCTACATATAAGCTTCCAAACTCTTTAATTGCTTGGATATATATTTTATTATCATCAAGTGTATCTTCTTCTAAATTTACTTCACACACTTCATAATAAACCTCATTATTAATGACAGTTGAATTTAATACTAAATAATTCTTGTCTTCTAGTTCAATTATTTCTTTTTTAGCAAAAAACATAATATCCTCCTTACGCAGTTTTTCCAAGTGTTTCTTCTTTTGCCAGTTCATATACTGGAATTTTGATTGTTAACCCCGCAAATAATTTCTCGTTATTTTCTACATTTTTAGAAATCCCATTATTTTTTTCTTGAATTATTTTATCAAACTCTTTTTTATTTGCTTCGTATATATCTATCCACCCCTCAGCTTTACCACACAATGCCGTTGCTAAATCAGTTAATGTAAAATCTTCAGGCATTTCAAATGTAATTAAATCTTTATCTTCAAGTTGCTGTGTTTCTTTTTTAAAAGTTGCTTCTTGTTCTACCCTTTCCGGTTGTTTTTCAGCTGTCCCCTCAACAATCTGTTGAACATCCATTTCTGGATTCTTTGCTTTAATTGTTTCTTCAACTATATCTTCAGATTTTATTTCCTCTTTTTCAACATTCGAAATTGATTCATCTGGTAATGGCTCATTTAATTTTGCTTCTGTTATTAAAGAAACTGGATTAGCAGAAAAACTATGGTTAACTTCAGTTATATCGACTTCTTTTAACTCATCTGATAAATTATTATGATTCATTATAGGTGTCCTAGTAATCGGCTGAGCTAGCTTTTCTTGATAATCTGTTAAATCAATTAAATTTGCTTTTCTTAAAATGCTCTCTGGAGCTTTTTTAATTCCTTTGACTTCTCGGGGATCTACTTCAAAATCAATTGATTCTTCTTTTTCTAAAGTGTCTTCTCTTGTATATTCAGCAATACTGACAAATATATTATTTAAAATTGAAAAAATCTCTTCATAGTCAACTTTCTCACTTTCTGGATAAAGCTCTATTATATTATTTTCATATTTAAGTATATCATCTCGGCGCTGTCTTCTATCAGTAATTTGTTTCGAATAAAAACCTAAGTCTTCGGTAATTTCAAGTGGTAATTTCTTTAAAAAATCTTTCAACTCTGTTGTTAAAACTGCAATTTGTTCAGCATACTGGCTTTCTTCTCTAGTAGACGAAGGAGGCGACATACTTTTTGGTTCTGCTGAAGTTTCAAGTTTGTGAATATCTTCTATAAAATTAGACCTAGAACCATGTTCTTTTAAAATTCCACCGCACGTTTCCAAAGCTGTTTCTATTTCAACTTCATAGCCTTCACGTTCTCTTCTTTTGTCTCTTAATTTACGTGCTGCTAACAAGTTATAAAAATATGTTTCTTCTTTTTCATTAGTAAATAATCCTGTTTTCATTCTACGCACCATCCTAGTTTAAATTATATCATCAGGTTAAACGAATAGCAAGAGGCTCAAAGAACAAAATTAAATTAAAGTATACTTAAATTTAACTCAAAAGATCTCACGGTCTTTTTTTTCCTGTTTCACAGGGTTCGTAATCTACATCCTCCACAGGCACTATTAGGCGACAGTCGCTGCCGTCTTTTTTTATTTTAAATGGAGTTTTATTTAAAGTATTTCTATTATTTTATATTGTTCTTCTAGTATTGTTTTCATTCCTTTTATCATTATATTTATTGCTGCATTCATATCTCTATTATGTTTTTCATTTTTATAACCGCACTTATTACATATTTGGTTACTGGCATAATATCTATTTACTTTCATGTTAATGTCAATATAAAAATGTAATTTTATTTCAATATAATAATGTCATTAAATGTGAATGTGTTTTTTAGTTTTCATTTAGATCTGTAGACTCTATTTTATCTTTTATCCTATAAGAGTTTCCTGTTATATTATAAATCATAGAATGATGTAATAATCTATCTAATATAGCACTAGCAATAACACTGTCTTTGAATAGATCACCCCATTTATTAAAGTTTATATTAGAAGTTATTATTGTAGTATTTTTTTCATATCTTTTATTTATTAATTGGAATAATAAATTTGCCTCATCTACTTCGATAGGTAAGTAACCTATCTCATCTATTATTAAAACACTATATCTTACATATACTTTCATTTTTTGTTCTAATCTGTTTTTGGCACATTCTATGCCTTAGGGTACATTCTGAATTTATATGTTCTATACATTTCTAATCACCATTCAATATTAACGTGCCATACAAATATTTGATTGTCAAGCATTTTTAAATGCTTTTTGATAAGCTGGTTGAACGCACTTTCCTAATATACAAAAAAACTTAAACTTTCTTAGTTTAAGTTTAAATTACATATGGCGCCCGATGCTGGACTCGAACCAGCGACCTAACGGTTAACAGCCGTGCGCTCTACCGACTGAGCTAATCGGGCAACAAATAAGCACAAGAAAATTATATCATAAACTTTTTTGCTTTGTCAAAGATATTCAGTCATTTCTTTATAGTTTATGCATTTCTATTAAAATGAACCAAACATAACGAATCATGTTTGGTTCAGTACCGAAGAAATAACGAATCATTTCTTCGGTAAGATTAATATATCAAAAATAAATATAACTGTCAACCACTATTTGCCAGTTTTCTTAAATTAATGTGATTTTAAATTCATTAATTCATTTTTTGTCTTTAAATAGATAAATATTTCAAATTAATTTAGAAAAAATCTTCTAAGAACCTTTTAGAAGTAAGATTGATTGACAATAGGGCTTACACTTTTTTTATTGCCCATTAGCTAGGTATAATGCTAACCCAAACAAAAATACAAAAAATACAATTAAAATATATATAATTAGTTGTTTTTTAACACTATGATTATCAATATTATATTTAGAAATCGTTGTTACAAAAAAATAAACTATAAATTGCAATAGAATTAGAATTATAGGTAAAGATATCTCTTTCAGATGAATAAAATTATATATTCCCCATATAAAAAGGGACATTATTAAAAATAAATAACTCCATCTAATCCCATTTAAATTTATTTTCCATTCTTTTTCATCCATTTTTCTCATAATTAACCTTCTTTCATGTTTTTTAATTAACTAAAAGAGTTCCTAAAACTTCTTTTGTTTTAAAATCGATTACAACCGATATTACATTAGGTACTTGCTCAACATCTTTAGTAAACCTAACAATTATAACTTCAATATTTTTATAATCTTTAGCTTTATTATTTTCATTATAAACAGTTATCATTTTTTCTTTTTTATAATCTGTTTCAGCTAAGAAATAATTTTCAATTAATTTTTGTTTTTCCTTACTTAAATATAGGTAAGCTTTTTTAAGCAAATCTTTAGACACTGGCATACAAACTTTTTGATCTGTTTCCTCAGCACCTAGAAAATCACCTTTAGTTCCATAACTTCTTAAACAATACGTTGCAAATATATCCTCGATTGTATCATCTTTGATTAACTCTTTTGTATTATCAAAAGTAAAAACGTTCTCTTTTCCAAACTTTAAACTCTTTATTACATAATCTTTTACTTTAACCTTAGCAGTATTACCCTTAGAGTCTTCAACCATTATATATGTATGCCCATCATCTGTTTTTTCTTTCTTTTCTTTTACTAGATAAGTTTTATTAAATGAGCAAGAGCCGATATCTTTTTTGTTAAAATCCTCTGAGCAGTATCCTTCATGAATTGAAGTAATTGGCGCACCTATTATCACATCAAAGTTACCACCAATTGTATTACACTTTAAAATAGTCAAGTTATCAAAATAATATTCCGTGCTGCCACCATCATCATAAGAAAATAATTCTTTTTGATAAGTAAAAAATATATCAGCAAATGTAATTTTACCTGCATCAAGTAAAGACTTTAAATCTTTACCATTATTATCGGTAATATTATTTAAGCAAGAAGTGTAATATTTTATTCCGTCTTCCTCATAATAAAGAATTTTTTCTTTAATGCAATCTTCTTTTTCATTAATCTGTAAATTTAAATTAGTTAAATCTACTTTATAATCTTCAAAATCTTTCTTAATATAATATTTTCTTAGATTAGAAAATGCTAGAAGAAAGATTATTAGAAAAAAACCAATAATTTTAAAATACTTTTTCATATTTACCAACTTTCTTTTTTAAGATAATTATTTATTATATACTAAGTAAATCTTTAAATTCTTTTTCACTTAAACGATTTAATACTATTTCACTACGATTATTTCCTTCAATAATATTATCTGATAATTCTTTCTTTTTTTCTTGAAGTTTTATAATTTTTTCTTCAATGGTTCCTTTAGCGACCATTTTTATTACTTCAACAACTTTTTCTTGACCAATTCTATGGGCTCTATCTGTTGCTTGATTTTCTACTTGAGGATTCCACCAAGGGTCTAGATGAATCACTATATCAGCAGAAGTTAAGTTAAGTCCAACTCCCCCAGCTTTAAGTGATAACATAAATAATTTTGTATCATCTTTATTAAAGGAATTTACAATGTTTAATCTATCTTTACTTTTAGTACTACCATCTAAATAATGATACTTAATTTTTTTGCTATCAAATCTTTGTTTAATTATTGAAAGAGAACTTGTAAATTGTGAAAATAATAGTAATTTATGTCCTTCCTCTATAGCGCTTTCAACAAGATCAACAATCGCATCTATTTTAGATGCTCCATCTTTATAGTCTTCAATAAACATTGCTGGGTCTATACATATCTGTCTAAGTCTAGTAATAGCTGCTAATATTTTTATCTTATCTTTATTAAAGTCGCCCTCATTCATTTCTTTTTTAACATTTTCAAGTTGGGATAAATATAATCTTTTTTGACTTTCATTTAAATCCACTACTCTAATTGTTTCTATTTTATCAGGTAAATCTTTTAAGACATCTTTTTTCTTTCTTCTTAATATAAATGGGCTAATTAAAGAGTTAAATTCTCTTACGATACTTGCATCTTGATTTTTTTGAATAGCGTTTGCATACATCCTAGTAAATTTAGTTATCCCAGGCATAAAACCTGGCATAATAAAATCAAAAATACTATAAAGTTCATAAAGTGAATTTTCAATCGGAGTTCCAGTTAAAGCAAACTTTGTATTGGCAGTCATTTCTTTAACAGTTGTTGTTATTTGAGCATTTAAATTTTTTATGGCTTGTGCCTCATCAATGAACATCGTATCAAAATGAATGGTTTTGTATTCTTCTTTATCTTGTCTAAGCATTCCATAAGATGTAATTATCACATTATATTTATTTATTTGATTAAGTAGTTTCATTCTTTTATCTTTCAAATCATTTACTACTAGCTTTAATAAATTTGGAGCAAATTTATTAAACTCTGCTTCCCAATTATATATCAAAGATGTTGGGCAAACTATTAAAATTTTTCTATTTTTATCTTCTTTAATTCTATTACTAATATAAATTATGGATTGGATTGTTTTACCTAATCCCATTTCATCAGCAAGTATTCCGCCAAAACCACAGGACTTTATAGCATGAAGCCATTTAACACCAATCACTTGATAACCTCTTAATATATTTAAAGTTCTTTTATCTAACTTCAAATCAGATTCTTTATATTTGTTAAATTTATTTACAAAGTTATTAAATTCATCATTACTTTTAATAAACTGAACATCTTCATTCATTATTTTATCTATATGAAGTGATTTATATTTAGATATTTTAGTTTTACCTGTTTCTAAATCTCTCCTAGTTAAATTAAGAGTATCAACAAGAGATGCAAACTGCATTAGTTCATCATTATCTTCAAGGTTAATAAATGATCCACTTTTTAATTTATAATACTTACGTCTCATTTTAACCGCATTTATTAAATCATCTATTTCACTAGTATTAACATTTTGAATACTAAATTCATAACTAAGTAATTCATCTGATCCTAAAGAAATATTACTTCTTACTTTAGATTTAGGATATATTTTTAGTTTTTTAAACTTGTCTGTTACATAAGTATCATATTTAGTATTAAATTCTTTAATACCTTCAGATATAAAATGTAAAATATCTTCCTCTTCTTTTAAAGTAAAATTTTTGTTTTTATCTATAACAAATTTATGCCCAAGAAGAAGTTTAATAGACTCTTCTTCTTTATCATAGTTTCTAACAACTATTTTTTTATCTTCCTTTATTTCTTTATCAACTGGATTATATTTATATTCTCCATATGTCGAAACTATTTTGCCTTGAATATTACCATGAGATACATCAAAGTAATATTTTGTTTTTAGGTCGCTAAAAATAAATTTATCTTCTATCTCTTGATCTAATTCTAATTTATTTGATAATTTTTTAAGTTTAGGAACTACTAAACTCGCTACTTCATTTAATTCTTTTTCATTAAATGTTATATTATCTGTTGCATTACTAACCATTACTTTAATTAAATCAGCAGCATCTTCATCAAGTTTATAGCAGTTATTTCCTTGAATTATATATTCATAATTAGGTGTAAGTGGTATTATATCTTGCAAATCATATTGTAAATTATAATTTTCAGCTTTTTTATTTAATTTTATATTAGGATTAAATTTATCAGATATTCCCATATATCTTTTACCATTTATTTTAAATTGTCTATAAGTAAGAAGTTCTAAAAACGTACTTATTTGAGTTGGAATTAATAATATTTTTTTAACTTTATCTCCTATATAATCATATTTATTACTATTAAGCTCTTCTATTGTTTTATAAAATATATAGTAATCAATTAAAAACTTGATTATCTTTTGATCTTCTTTTGAAAAACCCATGGTTTTAGCATCATAAGTAAATTTCTTCCCAAACTCAAGTGTTCCTTCTTTTTTTTGATATAGATATAAAAATTCTTTTAATTTATTTCTAAGCACATAAGTACTTTTTGATGGTCCTACTTTAATTGACATCTCATATTCAAATGATATATCATAACCATCATTATCTTGGGCATTATTAATTAGTTCAACCTCTAAAGTTAAAATAGTCAATTCTTTAGTCTTAGTATTTTGACCTAACTTTTCCAACAAATCTTTCGATGTTAATTGTTTCTTTATATTAGTAATTTGCTTAATATTTATCAGAATAAATAAATGTGCGACCTTTTCATGGTTACATATATATTGATTATTATTACATTCTTGACATTTTATATTAACAACATCTTGATTAAAATTTATAATATTAGCTGTTACGACAGTTTTCTTTCCATTATAGTAATGAAACATACTTACTTCAACTTTAATTACTTCTCCTACATAATAACTATCATACTCAAAAGAATAATTTCTATAACCCACTCTTGCTTCATAAAAATCATTATAACCCATTATATTTATTATTTTATTGTAATCCATAAACACCTCTTCAACAATTCATTATTATAACGAATAATTAAGAGAAAATCTACTATTTTAATTATATTCCTTCAATACCTAATGATAATCACTCCGAAAAAGTGCTTAAACCCTGAAAATACCGCAATTACAGCCTTTTTATATTATTAATCTAGATAGGTACTATTTTAACCTTTATTGACATATGTCAATAATTATAGTATATTATGAATTAGAAATATTTCTGAAAAGGAGGAAAATAAATATGCCAAGATTTAATAAAACTGGACCTGACGGAAATGGTCCTAGAACTGGTAGAAAAATGGGAAATTGTAATCTCAATCAAAAAGATATCGAAAATAAATTAGAAAATTCAGCAAATGATAGTACAGATTCAGCAAGCGAAATACTTTTTAAAGATAAAAGCACTAATAATAGAAAACATCGTAATAAAAACAGATAAGAGGTAATATATGGCAAGACCAGTAAAGTTAAGGACAATATGTGAAAAGCCCAGAATAAATATTTTTGGTCCTAAAAGCTTTAAAGAAGAAAATTGTATTGAAATGAGTTTAGAAGAATACGAATCTATAAGACTAATTGATTATAATAATTTAACTCAGGAAGAATGTGCTAATTTTATGGGAGTAGCTAGAACAACTGTCCAAAAAATATATGATAATGCAAGAGGTAAAATCGCTGATGTTCTAGTAAATGGGAAAACTTTAATAATAAAAGGTGGAAATTATCAGATTTGTAATAATAAAGGTTATGGAAAATATTGCAACAGAAAACATTGCCGAAAATTTGAGAGTTAATTTTTAAAATGGAAAACTTTAAATAAAGGTTTTAAAGTACTAATAATATAAATGAATTTTAAATTCCTTTTTTTACTACCACTTTTTATTTTTCCTCTTATATTATTCATTAAAATAAAATTGCAATACTTTCTATTATGGCACCAATTATCATAAATACAAAACCCAGTATTATAAAAATAATTTCTACTTTTGATAACTTAATATTTTTAATTTTTTTTATAATTGTATTTTTCCCAGTAGTCAATACTAAGCCAATATTAGAAATAGAACATGTAATAAATAATTGTCCTATCATTTCCCATAAACCTGCTCTTTTAAAAATATCAAACATTCCTAATAATCTATTAATTAAATTAGGTGCTTTTGTTTCAATTCCAAAAGACCAAGTACCTAGTGTAATGGCATTAACTAGTATAAGTACAAAAAAAACATTATATCCTACTGAGTGATACTTGTTTTTTTTGTTTTTTCTTTTTGCAAATAAACTACCTATAAAAATAAAAACAACAGAAATAAAATTAATTAAAAATATTTTTAATGTACTAAATAGTAAACTAGTTGGTATTAATATATTAGAAGAAGGAATTTTTCCTTTTAAAATACCCTCTGGTAATATATAATAACTTAAAATTGTTGTAATAATAAACAAAATAATAAATGTAATAAATGTATATACTATTCTATCTTTTAAATTACCACTATACATTTTAAATTTTAAATATTTCATAATACTCCTTTTAATATAATATAAAAAATACGAACTAAAAGCAAGTTTTAAATCCACAGGAAATTCTGCTGATGAAATATCATTAATCTTTGTAGTTATCAAAGTTTGCCCAAGGAACACTTACATTTTTGGGCTTACCTTCTTTGTTTAGTACCCTTGGTACTTTAGCATGTATAAATGCTCTATGCTCAAAGAAGTTTAGATGTCTCCAAGTTCTTTTTCTCTATCTTTCATTATAAAAAACTCCTTTAATTTATATTATCATAAATTAGTAAATAGGATTTTTAGATGAAGAAATATAAAATGGGTTTATACAGTTACCCACTAAATAACTCCAAGACCCTTGTTCTTTCTAATTTTAAAATATCTTCAGTAATGCTTCTGATTTTTAAACCTTATTTTATAAAGAAAAATCGAACTATAAAAGTTCGACTAAAAATCAATCTGGAGCAGGTGATGAGAATCGAACTCACGTAGTCAGCTTGGAAGGCTGAAGTTCTACCATTAAACTACACCTGCATTAGGTAAGTTAAATTATACCATAACTTACTTTTTTTTCAAGTAGTTTCAAAACTTTTTTTACAATTTGTGATTTTTAAGTGAAAATGTTACATTTTTAGGTAGTCAATTTTAAGTGAAAATGTTACATATAAAAAAAGCTTTAAAAATATATTAATCAGTCAATTTTAAGTGAAAATGTTACATAT
>Ga0265294_10006922_pt1 | contig 13544 bp, 22 predicted proteins | sample MunlanPumphouse3_FD_192504 | JGI IMG/M metagenome (GOLD analysis project Ga0265294, IMG submission 192504) | Groundwater microbial communities from a municipal landfill in Southern Ontario, Canada - Pumphouse #3 | ecosystem: Environmental > Aquatic > Deep subsurface > Groundwater | place... | reverse complement strand
ATGTGGCTCCGGGAGGACCAGGCGATGAAATATGGTATGATCGTGAACACCCCGGGCGGTATCGAATGGCTGGATAAACAGGTAAACGAGATCTTATCGGGCATCGGATTGCGAGGGGAGGAATAGAAATGCGCCGTGATCCCCGCATGGCAGCACAGGCTATTCCCGTACCACCGATGGCGTATAGCCCACAGATGGTTGTGACGCAACTGGGGGGGGCCATTGTGAGTAAGGTGGTGTTAGCGGTGGTTGACCGATTCATCTTCCCGGAACCCGATCTCCGTGATCTCCGGGATACCATGATACAGGTCATCGACGAATCGGAACCGCAGGTAAACGCCATCCGTGAAAAGATGTTGCAGTCTAGAGCCATGCGCGCACGGGAAGAAGAGGTATCCGGGAACGGTCTCGGGCCGGAGACGCTGGATGCGGTGGGATACATCCAGGCATCTATCGATGCGCTGGATAGTGCGAGACGCGCTACAAACTGTAAGGTGTGTCAGGACGAGATCGGTGCAGCGGCACGGGATGTCGAGAGGCGGTTATCGACTATCCAGTCTACCGATCGGGTGTACCATACTATGAAGGATATGGAACGTCAGGGGGAGTTGCCGAGGGGTAAGAGATGGAGCACGCTGAAAGAGACCGAGCGGGAACGGGTCCGGCGACGGGTAAAGGAGTTGATGTGAATATGGAAGATGTAGATGTGGTGATGGAAGAATTGGATGTGAGTTCAGACGAGTACTGTGAGATCGCGTTTGAAGAAGCTCAGATGATGTGCGCTACACCTGAATTGGTGTTTGTGCAGGCATCGCGATTCATGGGGTTCATGCCACACGAGATTGATGAACTGTTACCGTTAGATGAGACGTATCAGAACATTGTGTCAAACGGGGTTGGAACGTCGTTTGCGTCGATGCGGCAATGGATCCTGGCGCGGGCATGGGATCTCCACGTGAACGAGGGGGAGAGTGTGGTGGTATCGTTCCAGGTGGCGTGGCAGGAGGTGATGACCGGTGAGACCGGTGCGTGAGAATCGGGATATGGTCAGGCAGCATCTTCAGGAGAGGTTGCATGGGCGGGGTGTCCCGTCCGGCCTTGGCACGTTTACCGGTGTGGACCGGTATGCGGCGGTCCGGGATCTCAATGTATCGGAGATAAAACAACTTTACCTGATATCAGATGAGAACTGCCCCGGGTGCCATGAGGCGATGGAGGAGTTCATAGCCGATATCGATAACGGGACGTTGCAGGTGGTAGCGATCACGAGTGATAAGGGACTCGATATCGTCGAGGCGCTCGGTGTTGCGGCGGTGCCATCTCTTGTTGTGGAACTCCAGGATGGGACGTATCTTGAGTTCAGAGAGTCTTGATCTCTACGAAGGTAGGATAAAGGTCGTCAGGCTGGATGCCGATAGACTCGGTGAACTCGATACTATCCTGGGTGCATTCCTGGAACAGATCGGACCCGAGGATGAGATGTTCGTGAACATCGCCGATGATATCCTGACGGTTCGGATTATTTCAGTCCCCGGATAACATAGCCTACCCCGAATAGGACGGCGGCGAGGGCGATCCCACCAAGGATGACACCGGCACCCATTATACTGTCATCACACACATCGGAAAGTTTGAACAGGCTTACGCCACCGATACCTGCCCCGATGACGCCGAGCGCCGCGAGCACGATGACGGTGATCGGTATGGCCGGGAGGATGGCGCTCTGGAACTCGGCGCCCTGGTCATCGAGTGTCCACTGGATGATGATCCGGTTGTTCACGTGGCAAACTCCGAAATACGTCAAGACACAGCCTTTTGCTTCGAGTTCTGCCGCGAGGCGGTGATACATCTCATCTTCCCAGCCGGTTGTTGACGTATTGGCATCAAACATGGCCTGGTAGGTGATCCCCGGTACCATATCGATGGTGAGGTGGGGGTCGTATACCCGGAATGTCCGGTAGCTCGCAACCCTGGTCCCAACTTCATACATCGTGTTCACCGATCCCGGACCTGGGTATAGAGATCCCCGGCGAGCCCATATGCACCTCCAGCAACCTGGTATGCCTGTCCTCCGAGAACTCGACCATGTTCCAGTGCAGTTTTCCCTACTGCGATTGCCTTTGCCCGGGCGCTTCTGTTGATGAGCACGTACACCCCGCCCACAAGGAGAAGACCGGCTCCGGCATACATTACCATGGTCATGATATTCTCGGTACCGAGTTGGGGCTCGAGGATGAATTCCATCTCGACAGAATCTCCAGCACGGAGGGTAACCATCTCGGTGGCGGTCTTGTAGAAGAGTTTTTTAACGGTGACCTGGTATATTCCGGGGTCGAGATCCGGGATGTTCCACGGGTTGACCTGGTTATCATTGAGGAATACCTCGGCGTCAGAGGGATACGTATGGATAGTGAGTCGACACTTCAGTGGGTTGAGGGGAGGATCTACCCGGAATTCCCGGATGGCACTGGTGTAGCGGAGAACCTCATCGACGGTATTACCCTGAGTGCTCCCGATGTTGTAGGTGTCGAGGACCCCGATAAGATAGTTCCCTGTGGTGGTAGGGGCGGTGATGCCGGTGAATGTGATATTCTCGCGACCCTGGAACGGGTTGGCGCTCATCCATCCACTCCGTCGTTCCACGGACTCCCAGGCATGGGCGGGGTCGTTCTCACGTTTTATGAATGCTTCCAGATCATATGATCCGAGATCGAGTGCACTCTTCTGAATTGTGGCACTTACCCCCATCTGCCCCCCCGGCTGGTATTTTGTCGGATTTACCCGGACATCGACAACATACATAGAATATTCCTACATGGGAATGTGACTTGTAGCAGATAAAGGTATCGGGCGGGAGAGTTGTTTGTTGGCGTGAAAAAGGGTAGTTTTGGCTGGCTTACTTCTTGGACTGCTTTTTCGGGTGTGGATTCTTAGATACACACGTCCGCGCAGCCGCAGTGAGAGCCTTACGGGCATCATCCCGGTTCGTGAATGTCTTGTCGCGGAGTTCACTACCGACACACCGCTGATGCCACCGGAGCCTCGGAGACGTCTGAATTGTTCGGTTGCTCCGGACATACGCGGGCTGATCGCCCTCCTGGGGGTCAACGACCTGGAGCTGCGAGAGCACGAGTTTAAGTGCAGATTTTCCCATGTTTATCTCACCTACCCCTGTATATGGGACGAATAGTATATATACCTGTGTAAAAAACGTTTTGACACTATCGGGGTATCACGAATCCAGTTCAGACATCACAATGAAGATCATCGCCTGGAGGCAGTTTTTCGCAACCTGGTCCTGATCCTCTATCTGGATATCATCGGTGTAGATCTTCGTGTCCAGCATCATCTGGAAGATTTCGGTGATTTTGTCCCGGGTTGCTTCTAGGAGAGGTTCGGTTACGAAAATTGGCTGGCAGAAGTAATCGTCCCCGTCCCGGATGACGATGCCTGAATCCTCAAGGGCGGGGATGTGATACGCGACGTTCTGCCGGGGAACTTTCATACGTCTGGCTATCTGTGAGAGTGTCATGGGCTTCTTTGCGCTCACAAGGGTGCAGAATATATCGTACCGGAAACTCATCATGCCAGGTCAACCCCGGGAGGTATTACGATGCGGACTTTCTTTCCCACGGCTTTCTTAATTCGGGATACCATGCGACTTGGGTGCTTGATCCGCCCACCGGCGGCGCGGAATGGGGCACCGACATCCGACCTCCTGAGGTCGAAACACCGGGCGAAGGTGAATCCCGGTTCGGTTGATTCGTCGAACATTGCAACACCCGTGTCGTAATTATAGCCCCACAGGGATGTTGGTTCCACCCCCATGGCTTCGGCGATCTCGGAATGAATGGCACCGGCTTCCGCCTGGTTGAAGTGGATACATAATCCATTCTTCACGTATAGGATTGCCGTATCAGATATTTCATCGATATCCTTCTTGGTGGGGACTTTCTCAACCTTCCCGGTCTCAAATGACGATATCCCAATCACACCGCCCCGTTCTCCTTTACTCCGGGCCTCGGTTGCATCGTAATACCGGACAACGTTTCTCGGGATGAAGGGTGATATCGCTTCCCACCGCTTCAAGACACTCTCCATGTGGGTTGTCATTGTTGATATCTGGTCCCCGAGGTTCTTGATATCGCCTTCGACCCGGGCGAGTCTCTTATCGATCTCCGGGTCAGCCGGAGATTTACCTCCTTTCTGGATGATATCTAATGCCCGTCGCTTCTCAGAATCGGCACATATGCGTTCCGTGATAGCAGCAACAGCATCCTTGTGTGCCATCTTTCCGAGAACGACATCAGCAGCCATGTGCTGGATGATATCGGCATATTCCGTGTCACAAGCATCCGGTGCATCGCTTCCGAAAGCGTACGCCAGGGCTAGGCACGCGGACTGAAGCAATTTCCGCTCTTCGGCAACTTTCTCCTGGTCGAGTTTTTCGAGTGCGGCCTGCTGCTCCTTTTTCTTTTCTGCCTGCCGTTTCGATATCTCGGATAGGAGTTGTTTCTCGCGTTTTTCGCGAATTGCCGGATCCTCTTCGGGTGGAGTCAGAGTGCTCTGGACCTTACCTTTCACCTCTTTCGACTTTGTCTGGGGTTTGCCAGGAGCGGGGAGTCTATCATCACCGATAGGACCGATATACTGTTGATAGTGTGGATTTACCGTGAGTTCGTCTTGGAAAATCCCGCCCTTCCACCCGGTACGCACAACCCCATCGAATCGTGGGTAATAGGTTGCTTCTGATGGAGAGTGTAACGGTGTGTATCGTAAGACTGCTCCTTTCTCGGGATCGTACCCAAATTCAGTCACACAGTAATAGTGGTTATAATCGTCCCGGGCAGGTTCCCACCGGATGATCATACCAGGGGTGATATCGGCAATTGTAAAGGTATCCCAATCCCGATAGGGCGTATTCATAAATTTTTCCGTGGTGTCTTTGCGTAGTCGCGGGCAACCGGTGTGTGCTAGAGGCTGGAATTCAAGTGCGCGTTTGCTGGGGGGAGGGGGGAGGCCGTTCTTTTCCCTGGGGCCAACATATTGCTCGTAGTTTGCGATGATGCGGGCGGTTGGTATGAAGAACAGGTGTGTGGTTCCCGATAACTCCCGGCAATCCCAAATGTCGAGATTCTGGGCGGATCCTTTGGACATCACGGTGCCGTATGATATACCATCCGATACATCAGAACCCTGCAGTTCTTTCTTCAACCGGAATATCATCCCCTGATGTATATCCTTGTGAGATTTTATCGGAGCCCACCATACTTCCGGGGTATTCCTATACGCTCTTTCAGCGATTATGCCAAATTTTGGGATAGTATGGATATTGACCATGTGTGACACCAACTAGAGAGAGAATATGGGGAATAGATATAAAAGGGTTCGGGTGAGATTGGTGATTATGCTCTCATCTCCTTCATAATTTCCACACCTATCGCTGTAACAACCGGTGCCGTGACTGCATTCCCAAGTAACTGATACCTACGTGACATACTCATATCACGCTCTCCATCGGGGAATGTGCCACGGGATGTCCAGTTATCAGGGAACCCCTGTAACCGTTCACATTCGAGTGGGGTTAACCTTCTTACGTTATATTCATCGCCACTGTTAACTATAATACCTTTACATTCTGGCTCCGGTAATAACCACCACTCCCCTGACGGAGATTGTGTGGGATCCCGATCTTCTGACCACCAATCCGGATCGGTTGGTTCTAGAAGGTATTGCATTGCACCACCCTTATAGTCTCTCGACTGTAGGGTGTAAGCAGGGTAGCGCCAAAACCGGTGCGTCGTTTCCGGGATTTCACTGCGTATCGGACGTGTCTTTCTATCGCGGTTCGCGAAAGGTAGTAGCGCTCGGGAGGGTTCGTCTCCAAGACGTGCGACAATGTAAACTCTGTTTCGGGATTGAGGCACGAATGCTGCGCTGTCGATACAGCACCATGATCCCACATACCCACAGTCCCGAAGCGTATCGACGATTCGGGCAAATGTTCGTCCTCCGTTATGGTATAATAATCCCGTAACGTTTTCCAGGAATAGGTATTCTGGTTGTTTAACCCGGGCAATTCGCCCAATCTCGAAAAAGAGTTGTCCCCTGGGATCGTCGAATCCTCGTTTGAGTCCTGCTTTTGAGAAGGAGGGGCAGGGTGGTCCCGCACAGAGGATTCTGTGGTCGGGGATGTCTCCTGCTCGAACCGATCGAATGTCGATTGGTTCCCACGTTTCGTTGAATCTGTAGTTGTAGACTGCACACGCGAACGGGTCGTTGTCCGCGTAGTAGGTGAATGTGAAATCTTCACCTGCCAGGGATAGACCGTATCTGAATCCACCAATACCACCAAATAAATCAATACATTTCATGTTAATCGAACGGTACGTTGAGCTCTGCGTCGCTTTCGGTTTTCATGATAATCGCTTCCATGATCTCTACCTCGGTAATTTCATCCTGGAGTTTCAGTCGGGTGAGTGCTTTTGCGATCCGGAGCACGCTCTGAATCCATCGACCGCTCCGACCGGTATCCTCTGCCTCGAAATGTTCAATGAATGGTTGGACCTTCTTATCGAGGTCCCGCAGTTCTTTCGGTCTTGCGGTCGGGTTCAATCCCATGGCGACCCCGATGTATACCCGCATCATATCATCCACCTCAACAGGGTTCCGGATACCGGCGATCATCCTCCGTGCAATCTGGACGGATTCATCGATCGAGGGTTGCTCGAAATGGTAGACCAGATCGAACCGGGATAGAATCGGGCTCGGGACTTTCGAGACATCGTTCGCTGCTGCCACGTAGCGGATCTGGGATTCGAATTCCTCATATTTCCCGCCGACGGTCTCCACGTATCGTCCACTCTCCAACACATCCCGAAGGGTATTGATATCACTGAACGCTTCGATCTCATCGTGTGCCACAATCCCGCCATGATACCGGGCAAACAACCGGGTTCCCCCATCGGTCCGGCGACCGTCCCCTTTCAAGGATGATTTCTTCGCATCTCCCGATAGATAGAGGGCGTTCCAGTTATCCCGGAGATGGTCAATGAACACCGTTTTGCCACATCCTGGCGCTCCTTTCAAGAGCACGTTGATCCTATCTCGACCGTCGGGGGTATCCCATTGATTCACGATACAGCACATGATCCCGAGCTTCACGTTGGTGTGTCCTACAACCTCCGGACAGAAGAATTGTGGAACAATATACACGAAATCCTGGCCATCCGCCATGTTGACCAGGACATCTCGGACCTCATCGACTGTCATTGTGTTCAACTATCACACCCCATGGATCGAACAATCGTTGATATTCACCCCGGCCATGCGTGCCCGGAACATCCCGAGGAACAGGGTATCGAGGGCGTATGCATTGTTATACATGATTGACTGCTCCTTCTTCTCATCGGGTGAGAAGTAGATGGGGGTGGTGAGAGTCTCTACCACCTGTAGGTAATACCCGATCTCAAGGTAGTTCCTATAGTGCAAGGTTATACCTCGATGACAAGATCCGGCCGGAATGAACCTGACAATTCGAACGGGTATCCCACGGGGTTCGATACCACCCGCACCCCGCTCGGATCGTGGATGTAATCACATCCGTCGTGTGTATGACCATGGATCCACAATCTCGGCGGATCCCGGTTCAGTATAACATCCCCGAACGGGTTGTAGTAGAAGTTATTCAACGGGTTATTCTTGTATCGCGATGATATGCTCTGCTTAGAGGGAGCGTGATGTGTCACAACAACGGCGTCACGGGCTCCCATTCCTGATATCCAGTTCTTGAAGCGGATGTTCTCGGCATAGACACAGTCCTTGAACTCGTGGATATGGGTGTAATCGTTGAGCCTGATTTCGTGTCCACGGGTACGGGGACCCTGGTTGAACCACATGGTGCCCCCCAGGAACAGCGTGCCATAGAGGGTGATGTAATCGTTGTCCAGGATGTGAACATTATCATACGTGTTCGATTTTCGATTCCAGGCACCGATGAATTCGCGCACCGCCCCGATAGACGAGTGGTACGCTTCGTGGTTCCCGGGTACGAAGATTGTGTGATACTCCCGGGACTCCAGGGATTTTAATGCCTGATACAGACCCTGGCCGAGGCAGCAAAGGTCTCCTGCTATAACAACAACATCAACATCGAGGTTCTCCGGGATCCGGTTCAAGAGTATTTGCGTGGGGTTCCGTTCGAACTCAAGATGGATATCGCTGATGGGATAAATCCGTACCATGGTTATTTCACCAATTCGTTGATATGTGTTACTCCGTTGTGCCGATCATAACATAGCATACAATCTGCACATTTTCCGGTGCAGTTGATATCGATACCATGTCGTTCTGCAAAGGGTTTCGTATACACGTTGAATACCTTATCGAAGTGTGCCGGGAGGACCGGGTCAATCATATCGATCAGGGTGGTCGATGCTACCAGTATGACGTTTGGTGGTATATCATCGAGGTAATCACAGATCATCCCAATACGTTTCGTCCAGAGTCCGAATGTGACGTCGGGGTTCCTGGCGGCGATGTTCAGGAGATTTGTGAGATGTATCCCGTTCATGATCTCACCATGAGACGAGAACCTGAATGCCCCGTTGCACGTGAGGCCAGAGAGGTCCGGAATATGGGAGTTCGGGAGTATTTCCCTTGACAGTATCCTCCCATTTTTGGACCATGATGGGTTACATGATTTCCTCATAGTCATCAACATCCGCCGAGAGTAACACTTTGAACACACACTGTTCGGGATGTTGGATGATTTGTTGCAGAATGGGTTATCGAGGGGGTTCGTGTTGATGGAATAGAATCCGTACATCTTCCCACTCATCTTCGATATAATCATACCACTCTTTGTCATGATGGTCATATTCTGAACCTCGCCGTAACCAAAATCGTATTTTGCCATATGTTTCACACTTCCGGCGACATAGAAATGCGGCATTCTAGGCACCAGTAGAGTTGTTCTAAATCCGATTCACACAACTTGCGTCGTTTGCAATCGCTACAGAGGAGTCCTGTAACATCTGCTACAAAATCTGATGCGGAGTAGGTCATTCAGATCGTCTCCACATCGAATCGGTATCCCAGCATGTTAAGTGGTCCCGATGCGGTCTCCGCTTCATCGCAGGCGAGTGTCATTACGTCCTTGAACCGATATTCCCGATACATCATGGCATCGACGTAGGGATCATCAGCCGCAATACCCCGCCGGATGGCACTGATACAATTGCGTGCTATCACGATAAACCGGGGTTGGACGAGCGATAGCATATCGAAAGCGTATGTTATTGCCTGTCCTTCGTGGTGAATGGGGAATGTGCGGGAACCTGCTAGCCGCCGGTGTTGGGTTAACACTCTCCCGTGGATCACCGGCATCTCGCCGAGTCCTATGTAAAACGCCCCACCACCATGCTCAACAGCATATATTCTCCGTATCGAAATCTCCATGAACCAATCGACGTTGCGCCGCACGAACTGGAATCGCTGGGAAAGGTATTTGCAATATTCCGTTACATCATCAAGATACCGATCCGCATCGGCGACTGCAACTTTCCGTGCTTCAACAATACGATCCAGGTCAACCATATCGTCGGCAACCCTCTTTGCCATGAGGGCGCTATATCCGGGGGGACGCATTATATCCCCTCGATATCAAATAGGCACATCGCATTTCTACACTCTATTGCTGTATCCAGGGCGAGTTTTACCACGTCGATGAACCGATACACCCGATACTCCGCTGCACAGAGATGTCGTAGGTCCGGTGAGTGGCCGATCTGTTCGATCCCGCGTAGAACCTCCCCAATACAACTTCGATATAGAGATATGTACCGGGGTTGGTTGGATGCGAGTATGTCGAAAAAGAAGGCGGTTGCCTCTTCGGCCTCGTCCGGTGGGAATGTGAATACACCCAATACCTTGCTCCATTCGGGCAATGCCTCCCCGAGGCGACTTGGGGTAATCATGACCGTGATACGGTACACACTCTGGCCGTAATGCCGGACGTATACCCGCTCGAACGAGATGTTTCGATCCCACTCAACGTTCCTGCGCACGAATTGAGCGTGTTGTGCGAGATATTTACAATACTCATCTACTCCCCGGGAATACATATCCCTGTGTCGGAATGCGGCATCCCTGGCTCTCTCGATGACCGAGAGATCCAGACCGAGGAGTGCTTCGCTCTTTCGCTTCGCCTCCCGAATGTCATACGCTGGATACATCGTCGGGTTCCTCCGGTTTCATAAACTTGCTCAGATCCGTGTATAGGCGGTCCTGGGTAGGCTTGATATCGGCTTCAGAATCCACCTCGACGACCGGGGTGATGCCACGATCCAGGAGCGTTTTCACGTAATACTGATCTTTCTGCTGTTTCTCGGTCAGGAGTTTCTCGATGGTGTGAACCTGATACGCATGGAATATGCCGGGTTCCTTGATCTCGGTTCCATCGCGTTTATATTCTCCGGTAGGAATATATTTCCTGAATCCGAGATATATCCAATCTCCAACCTCAAGACCCTCGGGGACGGCGTGAATCTTCCGAGAGATCCCCATCTCCTGTGCTTCGTTGAGGAACGAGTCGGGCGTCTCATAGTACGACTCCCCGACCCACACCACATATGCTTTCTCTGGTGGTTCGCATATGGGGCACGTCAACGCATGGCACAGGTAACCCGGATTGTGTATTTCCGGGCACACAGCCCATATCTTGGTTGGTTCAATCATCTGGATCCCACGGATGGGAACGATGAGCGGGCGTTCACATGCTTCACAGATGGGGATCGGGAGGGGCAGGCGGTGACATTTCACCTGCAACCCCTCGCCCCCACAGAGGTAGTATCCTCTCGTGTTACGGGTCCCGCATCCGCGTTCCCCTCGGACCATTACTTTTACAGCCATGGTTTGCATCACTCCTTGCATTCAGATTCTCGATTGTACAGTTCGTATATTCCATCCTTAATCGCACGGACGGTCTGTACATTCCATCGATACAGTTTTGCATCAAGGTGGCAATTCAATAGGCAACCCCTGAGAGCATCCGTATCGGTATCGATGCTCATGAGGAAGTTTTCAACAGCAATTCGTTTTACGCCTTCTCGCGAGGCGTAGGTTTCGATGTCTTCAGTCGATAATCTCATCTCAATAACTTCGGCGGGAACCGAAGTCTCCTTACATCGAGTGGTCGTTTCGTGTTCGGATCCCATTGAGTGGCGGACCGCGTATCGGGATACACGAAATCGTCCCGGATATCCGCGTAGATGAACGCTACCTGTCTCGGTACGATATATAGCGTTCCGGGCCGTTTCGGTGGGAGAAGTGCCGAATGGTAATAGACCTTCCGGGCAATTGGTATTCCGACGACACTGCATTCCTCGATCTCATCGGTTACAATCCGGACTACCTCGTTTGAGGGTAGAATTGATACCACCTGCCCGGATGAGAGTGTGATATCTATCTGGTGGTTGCAGCAATTCTTCAGTGAGCCGAGTGGCAGTTCTGTCATTTCCTCAGTCATTTGTCCCCACCTTTACGGTGAACATCAGTCGGCACCCTTGGAAGAGTGTAGTCTGAGAATGGAGTCGAACGGGACACTTTCTCGATGGTAACCCGTACCAGATCCCCACCTGGAGCGCTGGATAGCCGGTATGGGTCGTATCGGAACGCATACCCGACCTGCATCGATACCTGTGAGTTTTTCGTGTATAATATCAACGGCTCGATGGAATCCGCGTTTCCGTGACATTTCATCACATAGGCGAACGCTTTGCCGAGGGAATCGAATGCGTGGACCGTGACGCGTAGCGTCGGGACACCCCCGATGGTATGTGATTGCTCGATGGTGGCCACATACTCCTCGTCATACACCTGATCGAACGACACGTGTCCATTTGTCATAGCGCAATCGCCATCGTAGAACGTCATCTTGAGATGATGACCTCCAACCCGGGTAACGATGTACGATCCGGGCTCGACATAGGGAGCAAGGATCCGGAACACCTGCTGGGTAAACGTCGATGTGGTGGCGTGAGCCATGGTATCGTCGAGGGATATATCGACAATATTATCGTCATCATCCATATGTATTCTGTAACCTGTACTTTTGAACACAAATCCGATATCATCGGTATCGTGATACGTCTCTCTGTTCACGATCTCTAATATGTCCGGGATGTTTCCAGCATCGATATGGAAATTAGAGTCGAGAACACAATCTGTGTTTTTCATCAATTCTTGCCAGTATCTTGGTCAACTACTATGCGTCCCCCTTGACGGATGTGATGTCCGGGCATCGAACCCGGATGGAGCCTGGTTACTCACATCAATGTTAGGATTATCGGCGTCGGCGAATCAGATAGTGGTCTGGACCGATGGTATAATTGAATCCATGCTCGTCCCACTCCCCATCGCTTGTAGCCTCCTCGTGGCCGTCCGGTATAAGGGACGACATGGCATACCCCGGGCCATCGGCCATCCACTCGTTCGCTGTCTGTTCGCAGGTATCCAGGACGTCGGCATTGTTCCTGACGAGTTCCCAGATGATCGGGTTGCGTATGTTGATAAACTGCATTTTACTCAATTCCGGGAATGCTACTTCTCGTGATACCTCTCGCTCGGGGAGGTAGTCGTAGAACCACAGTGCTTCTCCCCGAGAAATAATTTCGATGTGATCGCGTTCATCGCTCCACATTGTCATGGCGAACATGAAATACTCTCCATCCGGATGACGGTAGAGGAATAGGTTCCTACCATGTCGGTCCCAATTCCTGCCATCCCAGTACCTGTTGTGTGCCAACAGAGTCGACGTTTTTGTGTTGTACGTCTTTCCATCAATGATCTGCGCGTGTTGCATTTTTACCTCTCGTTACTATACATCAGCCTACAAATTCGAGATAACTATATCCCTAGCGTAGTTGTAGAGTTCGGTCTCCTCCGATGGTACATCCTCATAGTCATCGGGATACTTCTTAATCTCTTCCACCGTTTCCAGAGTCTCTTCATGGAGTAACTCCTCGTAGTGGTCTTCGTCGAGGATTAGGTAATCCTCCGCGAGGTATCGAAGTATCTCGTTGGCTTCGACAAGGCGATTCTTATCGTTCTCGTGAACGAGGATGACATCAACCCATCCCCACGCCCAGTGAGAGAATTGGATCACTATAACGGTATCAGATTCTCCTCCGAGCCGCTTTAGGACGGCATCATAGTTCGATTGGTCGAGGGGTCCGGAATCTCGGACCCTGCTATACGCGACAAACCACTCGGAATAATCCGCCCCAATGTAGTTGTCGAACCGTTCCCACCTTTCCAGATGGGATAGTTGTTCATCTATGGTTTCGGTTGTCATGGTCATTTCCTGAATTCTACGGGTGATGCTTCATATTCACACATTCCCAAAGTATCTACCATATAGTCTTGCATGGCATCTATCATGTTGATGACACCATTCAGACAATCGGCCTTGTACCCATCGTGCTCTTCAAGGAGATAGAGCAAAACTGCCTTTTGCATTGAAAGTAGGAAGGGGTCTATCCCCT
>Ga0265294_10006921_pt1 | contig 13545 bp, 14 predicted proteins | sample MunlanPumphouse3_FD_192504 | JGI IMG/M metagenome (GOLD analysis project Ga0265294, IMG submission 192504) | Groundwater microbial communities from a municipal landfill in Southern Ontario, Canada - Pumphouse #3 | ecosystem: Environmental > Aquatic > Deep subsurface > Groundwater | place... | reverse complement strand
AAAAACCTAGAAGTTAAAGAGTTCAAAAGCTCCCATGACAGGTTTTTGATACTTGATGAAAAAGAGATTTATCATATTGGGGCAAGTTTGAAAGATTTGGGAAAGAAGTGGTTTGCGTTTTCAAAGATTGAAATAGAAGCTTTGGAGATTTTAGGAAAGCTAAAGAATGAATGAAGTTATCTAATATTTTAATTTAGGTAGAATTAGCCTGTAAAGTTCCTTATCCTTATTTTTTAAGGGTAGGTTTCAATTATTGAGACATAACTAATTAATAAGTGTTTACACTTTATGTTATATAGGTCTTATTATAAGACAGATTATACTTATTTTCTTGGGAACTTTACACCTTAACATGTGGAGTATAAAATGGCTTTTAGTGATAATATATGGAAAACTAGAAAATCAAGAATTAATACATCTGAAAGGTTAAAAACGAATGATTTATTATCTCAGATTTTAATTACATACTACTCACTTTTTATTATTATAATAGTAATTATAGATATGAATAATACTGACTTAAACTTTGAAATCTTAACTTTAGTTTTATCAATATTAATTTTGGTTGTATCTACTTTTATATTTTCCAGAAATTATAAAGAGCGGTCTTTAATGATTCAATCGGCATATATAAAAATGGACAAAATATATAGAGAAATGCAAGAGAAAGAGAGAAAAGAAGAAGATATAGCAGATTTGAAAGAACAATATAACACTATACTCGAATTAACTGAAAATCATTCTACATGCGATTTTTTACAAGTTATGTATGAAGTAAGAAAAGATAAACGATACATAGCCGTAAATGGTAAATGGGATTATTCAAAGTGTTTACAATGGCTCTGGTGCAAGACTGCGAAATATTTATTTGTATTTTCACTCTTTATAGTACCTATTATTGTTCTTTTTGTAATACTTTATTAACTATGAAGCACCCATTTAAAATATTTAACAAAAATTTTAAAATCAAGAATATTAAAAAAGTTTTTGAAAACTCAATTAAAAACAAACCATCAACTGGAATTGATGGAATAAATATAAATAATTTTGAGAAAAAATCAGATATTGAATTTGAAATTATTAATAGAAAAGTTTTGAATAAAACTTATAACTTTTCATTTTATAAAGAAAAACTAATATCTAAAGGAAGCAACAAGTATCCAAGAGTAATTTCTTTGCCTACTATACGGGATAAGATAGTTCTTAAGATAATTTTTAATACTTTAACTGAAATATATTCAGATGAATTATCTAATGAACTAGTACATTCAAAAGTAGATAAAATAAAAACAACTCTTCAAAGTAATAAATTTGATAGTTTTATAAAAATGGATATTGAAAACTTTTATCCATCAATTGACCATAAGATACTTTTAAAAATCATTAGTAAAAAAACAAAAAAAAGTGAATTTATTGATTTATTAAAAAATGCTATTACGCAAACTACCATTAGTAAATCAAATGATTCTATTGAGAAATATTCTAATAAAATTGGAGTTCCGCAAGGATTATCAATTTCAAGTGTATTATCATCAATCTATTTTATTGATTTTGACAAAAAGCACTCTAATCGATTAAACTATGAATATTATAGATATGTTGATGATATATTAATTCTTTGTAGGGAAAATGACATTCAATCTATATTTGAAACAATAAAAAATGATATTAATGATTTAAAATTAAAAGTGCATGAATTGGGTATTAGTCCTCAAAAAATAGATTCTGGAAGTATAAAAAACGGCTTTTACTTTTTAGGATACTCATATAGTGATACTTTAATTTCTATAAGAGAATCTTCAATAAACAATCTTCATAACTCAATTATTGATATTTTTACTCAATATAAGCACTCAAAAGACAAAAATATTAAATTTTTATATTGGAAATTAAATTTAAAAATTAGCGGATGTAAATTTGAAGGTAAAAAATATGGTTGGCTATATTTTTTCTCTCAAATAAATGATAAAAAATTACTTTTTAAACTAGATATTTTTGTCAAAAATATGTTTAAAAAGTTTAATATTGAATATAATAAAAATGAAGTTAAAAAATTTATAAGAACATATTTTGAGATATTGAAAAATAGAACACAGACTACTTATATTCCTAATTTTACAGAATTAACTAAAAGTGAAAAAAAAGACATTCTTGAAAATATTTTCAACCAATATGGAATAGCATTCAATCAGATTGAGTATAGGTTTAATAAATTAATTTATAAAACGATTAAAGAAATGGAAAAAGATATACAAATGTATTAAGTTGATTTGAAATTTAAAAGAAAAAAGTTAATAATATTTAAAAGGGAAATTCTTTGTATAAAATACTTTATTTCGGTGGACAAAAATGCGGTAAAACGGCTGCTGCAATGGCTAAAGCGTTGGAACTCTCACCCCATAAAAAACCCATTTATGTGGCAACATATTTGGATACATACAACGATACAGAAATGAAAGAGCGAATTAACCATCATAAAAAAGAGCGAAATGATCATTTTATCACGCTTGAAGAGGGGGTTGATTTGACCGTTTTAAAAGAGGGTGAGACTTATTTGGTGGATTGTTTATCCATGTGGATCTTAAATAATTTGGACAAAAACAAAGAGGAACTGATAATCCAACTTCAAACACTTTTAAAAAAAGAGCTCAATATGGTCTTTATTTTAAACGATGTCAGCCGTGGGATTATTCCTTTGGATAAAGAGAGTCGAAAATTTGTCGATTTAAGTGGCATAGTTGGGCAAGTTGTTGCACGAAGTTGCGATGAAGTATACGATGTGAGTTTTGGAATTCAAAGGCGGATTAAATGAAATCAATATGGCATGGCATAGTGTTGAGCTTTTCGTATTTTTCCATTTTACCCGTGCGTTTAAAAAGCAATGCCAGTAACGCAAAAGTCTATACTTCGCTTTTATTGGTTTTTCCTTTTGTGGGGTTTGCCATAGCGTTTTTAAGTGTGTTGCTGTTTATGGTATTAAAAGATTTTATGCCAATGGTGTATTGTGCGATTTTGTGTGCATGCATCTATTTGCTTTTGTATGGATTTTTGCATTTAGAAGCCTTAAGTGATGTTATTGATGGTTATTTTGCCTCTTTGAGTGGTAAAAATGCGTATGAGATTATGAAAGAACCGCATGTAGGAGCCTTGGGTGCGATTGGTACATTTGTTTTTGTGCTTTTAAAAGTATCGGTGATTGCTTTTTTACTCATCGAATCCAAAGAGGAGTTTTTTTTAGCGTCGGTTATTTTCAGTCGATTGGGTTTGATTTTTGGACTCTTTGCTTTTGAGTTTCATAAAAACTCTTCATTTGCTTTACAGTTAAAACAAGTGGCAAGTTTTACGCTTGTGGCGGTTGCTTTTAGTACCTATATGCTGTTTAGCTATTTTGTATTGGACGTGAAAATGGTCTTACTTTTTTCCTTTGTAACACTGTTTGTCGTAGCCTTGGTGTTGTATGCCTTAAAAAAGAAGTTTGGCTTTTTAAACGGCGATTGTTTAGGGGCAACACTTGAAAAAACCGAGTGGCTATTGCTGAATTTGGGATTACTTATATGAAAACCTACGAACACGGTGGACAAATTGAAGCCTTTGCCAAAGAAATAGGGTGCAAAATTGAAGAAGTTATCGACTTATCGTCCAATATCAACTTTGTAAAACCGCACATAAATCTTGATTTTAATGCACTTAATATTGCTTCATATCCCACCTATGATGAACTTTACAGTGCCATTGCTAAAAACTATGGTATCAAAAAAGAGCAAATGGAACTTTTTAATGGCGGAAGCAGTGCCATTTTTTCGTTGTTTGCTCATTTGGCATTAAAAAAATGCACCATTTATTCGCCGGCATATTTGGAGTACAAAAAAGCCTCAAAACTTTTTGGCTATGAGTTGGAGTTAATCAACCGATTTAACAATCTCAAAAGCGATGTAACCCCAAACTCTTTAGTCGTGTTTGTCAATCCCAGTACGCCCGATGGCACTTTTTATGAAATTGAAAACTTTTTAGCGTATTGGAAAAGCCAAAAATGCACGGTTTTAATCGATGAATCGTTTTTGGATTTTACCCTTGAAAAAAGTGCCACACGGTTTTTAGACCAATACGATAATCTTTATATTTTAAAATCCATGACCAAGTTTTATTCCAGTGCAGGAATACGAGTGGGGACTTTGGTTTCAAATGCCAAAAACATTCAAGCCCTACAACAAAAAGAGCCCATGTGGAAACTCTCACAGTTTGATTCCCACTATTTACAAGAATCCCTAAAAGACAAAAACTTCAAAAAAATTGCCAAAGCCATCAATGTGAAAAACAATATTCTTTTAGAAAAAATTTTAAACGAATCCAAGCTTTTCAAAAAAGTCCTCCCCAGTTGTGCCAACTACTTTTTAGTACAACTCCAAACCCTTACTGCCCCAACATTTCAAGAAAAACTCAAACCCCACAAAATCATGGTGCGAAACTGCAAAAACTTTGATTTTTTAGATGATTCTTATGTGCGAATAGCCGTTAAAAGCCAAGGCGATATTGAGTGCTTTAAAAAAGCGTTGGAGAGTATTATCTAAATATAGTTAGAAAACAAAAGTATACTTTTACATTTTTATATTTTATGCTAAAATACACTTTATAAAAAGAGGTGTAAAATGATAGAACAACTGCAAGATAAACAAAGAAAACTCATTTTTGCCATAAAAAATGTGACGTACCAAAGAAAAGAGTTGGATTTTATAAACAGTTCTGAAAGATTAATAGGACTAATTGGTGCAAGAGGAGTGGGAAAAACCACACTTTTACTTCAATATGTATCAAACTTTTCACTCGATGAAGCGTTGTATTTTAGTGCTGATGACATAAGTATTGCTGCTTTTGGAATTGTTGAGATTGTTGAAGAGTTTTATAAACTTGGTGGAAGAGTTATTGTGATTGATGAAGTGCATATGTTCAAAGATTGGTCTGCTCATATTAAAAATCTTTATGATTTTTATCCTGATTTGGTTATTAGAATAAGTGGTTCATCGATGCTCAATATCTTGATGCAAAGCCACGATTTAAGCAGAAGAATTGTAACTAAAGAATTAGATAAATTAAGTTTTAAAGAGTATTTTGAAATAAAACACAGTGTTGAACTGCCCTCTTTTTCTTTCGATGAAATACTAAAAAATCATAATACCATCTCTTTTGAATTAACTCAACAATATCCACAACTGTATAAAGAGTTTACCCTTTATTTAAAATTAGGGTGTTACCCATACTATTTTAGCAGTAACGATTTGGAAAGTTTTAACAGTAAACTGCATAATTCAATAGAAAAAATCATCTATGAAGATATTCCCTCAACCAATAAAATAAAATTTGAAAATCTCACCATCTTTAAAAAGCTTATCTATTTAGTCGTTGCTTCAAAAGTTCCTTTTCAAGTAAAAATAGACTCTTTAGCAAAAGATTTAGGTATTAGTGAACCCACTCTTTATACCTATCTTGAAATTTTAGATAAGACAGGAATCTTTACAACTTTAAAAAAATATAGTACAAAACAGAGCAAAAAACCTGAAAAACTCTATTTTAAAAATACCAATATTCTTCAAACCGTAAGTGAGGATTTAAAAATTACAATAGATATAGGAACAATCAGAGAAACCTATTTTGTGAGTTGTTTTGAAGATATTTATTACAGTGATATTGGTGATTTCAAAGTGGGTGATTATGTTTTTGAAGTAGGTGGAAAAAATAAAGATTTTACTCAAATCAAAAATATAGAGAACTCTTTTCTAGCTTTAGATATTGATACAAGTACCAATAAATCAAAAGTGCCACTTTGGCTTTTTGGATTTTTGAAGTAGCTTGATGGAAATATGGGAAAGAGAGTTTTTGATGAATGAATAATAGTTTGGTTTATGTTTATAATTTATGAAAAATTCTTATAAGAAATAAGATAAAATAGAAACGAATTACCCATTAGAAATGTACATAAATTAGGAATATAAATATGTCAAAAGAAACAAATAAAATAATCACATCTGAATACAAAGAGTGGCTAAGCCAAATAAAACAAAAGTTTCAAAGTTCTCAAATAAAAGCATCAATACAAGTAAATAGTACTTTATTGGAGTTTTATTGGAATCTGGGAAATGAGATTATTGAAAAACAGAAAAATAGCACTTGGGGAAGTGGTTTTTTGGAGCGATTAAGTAAAGATTTACTGGAAGCATTTCCCGATGTAAAAGGATTTTCTGTTACAAATATTAGTTATATTCGTAGATGGGTGTTATTTTATACTCAAGATATTTTCGCCACAACTTGTGGTGAAAAAGAGATTATAAAATCGCCACAAGTTGTGGCGGAATTGTTTTTGATACCTTGGGGGCATAATAGAGTTATTATTTCAAAATGCAAAACTATTGAAGAAGCCCTATATTATGTACAAAACACCATCAAAAATGGTATCAGCCGAAATGTACTTATTCATCAAATAGAGACAAATTTTTATGCAAGAGACGGCAAAGCCATCACAAACTTTGAAGCTACTCTTCCACCTCTTCAATCAGATTTGGTAAAAGAAATCACAAAAGACCCTTATAATTTTGATTTTTTATGCCTTACAAAAGGCTATCAAGAAAAAGAGCTAGAAAATGCACTAACAGAAAATATCACGAAATTTTTACTTGAACTGGGAAGTGGATTTGCCTTTGTAGGCAAACAATATAAGCTGATTGTTGGTGGTGATGAGTTTAGGATAGATTTACTTTTTTATCATATCAAACTAAAATGTTATGTGGTAGTAGAGCTAAAAGCCACAGAGTTCAAACCAGAATTTGCAGGAAAACTTAGCTTTTATACATCAGCAGTTGATGGTGAAATAAAAGAGAAAAATGACAACCCAACCATAGGAATACTTATTTGCAAATCAAAAAATGATTTAGTCGTAGAGTATGCACTAAAAGATATAAACAAGCCTTTAGGCATAAGCCAATATGAACTCACAGAAGTCTTACCAAAAGAGTATAAATCATCGTTGCCAAGTATTGAAGAGATAGAAGCACAGTTTGAAAATGAGAATTTAAAGGCGGTGGGTGATGAGTAATCAAAAAAGATTAGAAGAGTATTTAATTGGTGAAGATGGCTATTTGAAAAGTGATATTTCAAATGGAAAAGTGATTATGCTTTCTGGAAAATGGGGAAGTGGTAAAACTCATTTTTGGCAAAATAGAATTCAAACGGCTTTAAATGGTGACGATAAAAAAATACCAAATCATTATATAAGTCTTTATGGAAAAACTTCTATTGAAGAGATTAAGAATGAAGTGTTTTTAAAAATATTTGAGGGTATGGATATTTTTAAAATTGATGACAAATCTGTTAACTTAGCAAAAAACACAGCAAATCTTATTGCTGATTTTACAAAAACAGTAAGTGTTTTTGGAGTTAATTTAGATTTATCAAAAATAGTGGATAAATCATTTGAAAAATTAGAAAAAGTCAGAGAAGAACAGAAAGAAGAAAAAACAAAAGCATTATTAAATAGTGGAGCAATTATATGTTTTGATGATTTTGAAAGAAAATCAAAAGATATAGACTTAAATGATTTATTTGGATTTATAACTAATTTAACAATAGAATTTAAATCTAAAGTAGTAATTATTTTAAATGATGATGTTTTTGAGGGTGAAGAAAAAGATGTATTTTCAAGAGTGAAAGAGAAATCAGTATCTAAGTTTTTGAAATATGAGCCAAGCATTAGAGATTTATTTAAATCTATTATTTTCCAAAAAAATAGTGAAGAAAAATTTAAATATTCGATATTAAGAAAACATTTAAAAATTATTTTAAAAACTATAGAAGAAACGGAAGAGTTAAATGCAAGAATTTATATCCAAGTTTTAGATAATTTAGTTGAATGGATAGATAAAAAGCAAGAAAATAGTGATGAAGTATTAATATGTTTAATTTTGGTAAATATTAATTTTATTTTATATCATACAGTGTCAATTATTTATAGAATAAAAAATGTCAATGAAAAAGACATTAAATATTTAATAATAAAAGATTTTAACAATACTCTTTTATCAAATTATATAGGATTAAGTAAAATAAATTCCATAAAATATTATGATGAATTTTTACTTCAATTAAAAAATAGAATTTATGAAAGAGAAGAAAAAAGCTATGATACTAAAAATGATGTTCTTGTAAAAATTAAACCAAGAAATTTAACTAGATTAAGAATTAATGAAATAATTGATTTTATAGATAGTAATGAAATGTATTTGAAAAGTTTATTTTTTATAAATAAAAATGATATTTCAAAAAATGTAGATGATGAAACTTTCCAAAGAATCAATAACTTCATAGAGTCAGGAATCCTAATCAATGAATAATCTCTCAATCTTTGGAACTTCAAGCGATGCAGGAAAATCAACTATAACTTTCGTAATAGCAAAAATACTTCAAGATTTGGGATATAGTGTTGCCCCTTTTAAAGCACAAAATGTATCAAATAATTCTCATGTTTGTGATGATGGAAGTGAGATTGCTATTGCTCAGTATTTTCAAGCTGAGGTTTTGGGTGTGGAGACTTCTTATCATCTAAATCCAGTTTTACTAAAATCTGGTCGTGGAAGTTCTGCTTCACTTATCGTTGAGGGGAAAGTTGTTACCAACAAAGATGTTAGAGAATATTATAGGGATTTAGATTTGCTCAAACCTGCAGTTAAACGATGTTTTGATTATTTGGATGCCAAGTATGATTGTGTTGTTTGTGAGGGTGCTGGAAGTCCTGTTGAGCTTAATTTGATGGATAAGGATTTATCGAATATTTTTATCGCTACCCAATACAATACAAAAATCATTTTAGTAGCAGACATCGAAAAAGGGGGCGTGTTTGCTTCTATTTGGGGAGTTTATAATCTTTTGCCAGAGCATTTACGAAAAAATGTAATAGGTGTGATTGTCAATAAATTCAGAGGCGATTTATCACTTTTTGATGAGGGAATTAGAATTATAGAAGAGGATTTTAAAATCCCCGTTTTAGGTGTATTGCCTTATTTGCCTTTTAATCTTGGCTTTGAAGATAGTGCATCTTTGAAAAATTTTGTTCAGCAACCACGAAACAAAAAACTAGATATTGCAGTTATTGCATATCCATATATGAGTAATTACAATGATTTTGAACCATTGATTGCTGATGATGAGGTTTTTGTGGAGTTTGTGAGTTCTAATATTTCACTTGAAAAGTTTGATTTGGTGATACTTTCAGGAAGTAAACTTGTAATTAAAGATTTACTTTGGTTAAAAGAGACTGGGCTTTTTGAGCAAATTAAAGACTATAAAAAAGATATTTGTGCCATTTGTGGTGGTTATGAAATGATGTTTGAAAATCTTGAAGATATTTATGCCTTAGAAAATGAAGAGCCTTTAAAGGAAGAGGGTTTTGCTTTTATTCCTGATAATATCATTTTTGAAAAAGAGAAAATATTAGAGAAAAAAACTTATGATTTGTTTGATTGCAAAATTGATGGTTTTGAAATACATCACGGAATTAGCAAACTTTATCCTCTTTCTTTTGAAAAAGAGAATTTCAAAGGTACTTTTGTACATCAAATTTTTGATAACAATGAGTTTAGAACAAAATATTTTAAATCAATAAAAGCAAATTATATAGGTTTTGATTTTCAAGAGTATAAGAAAAAAACAGTGGATAATTTTATCTCTACTCTAAAATCAAAACTTGATGTAGAACATTTAATAAGAAGCATAAACTAAAGCGTTTTTGCTTTTTTGATGATGCTTTTTATCATATTGGTAAATACAAAATAGTGTAAAGGAACCAAGGCATACCAATATAATCGCCCTAAAACTCCTTTGGGATAAAAATAGGCACTTTGGATGAGTTTGTTCTCTTTGATTTTAAATTCAAGCCAAGCCTCTCCTGGAAGTTTCATTTGGGCGTAGAGTAAAAGCCTTTCATTCTCTTTTAAATCCACCACTTTCCAAAAATCCAAACAATCGCTAATTCTTAAATCGCATTGGCTTCTTCTTCCTCTTTTTAGCCCAACACCACCAATGAGTTTATCGATGATTCCTCGTATTTCCCATAAAAAGTCAAAGTCAAACCAACCATTTTCACCGCCTAAACCAATAAACGATTGATACACTTTTGAAGCCTCTATAGTTGAAATATCCAGTTCTTTTCTGTCAATAAAAATGGCTTTAGAAATATCATTTTGAGCGTTTTGTTCCCAAATGCCATCGCCTTTGTCATTCCATCGGCTGACGACTTGATTTTCTTCTATCTCTTTAATTGCATTTGAAACAGCATCTTCGTAAGAGATGGGAATGATATTGGGGAAATATTTTTTTGCATGGTCATTTTGAATAATAACTTCTGATTTAAGCCCTTCAATCAGCGCTTTTGCAACGGTAAAAGGAACGGGGGTAAAAAGATTGAGCCAATATGAAGAGAGATTGATGCTCATAAAAGGCAAGGTAATTAAATATCTTTTGAGTCCTAACACCTTTGCCGTTTTTAACATCATATTTTTATAACTGAGTTGTTCACTTCCAATATCTACAACTAAATTCTCTTTGACGTCCAAATACAAAGCGTTGTACAAATAGGACAATACATCGGCTACTGCAATGGGTTGGGCTTTGGTATTGACCTATTTTGGGGTTGTCATAATAGGCAGTTTTTCAGTTAGATTTCTAATAATCTCAAAACTTGCACTTCCAGAACCAATAATTACTCCCGCACGAATCCAAATGGTTTGCACCTTTTCATTGGAACTTAAAATCTCACCCGTTTCAATTCGACTGAGTAAATGTTCACTGGTGTGCTCATCTTTGACGCCCAAACCACCTAAGTAAATCACTCTTTTAACGCCACATTCACATGCAATATCCAAAAAGTTTTGAGCCGATGTTTTGTCCAAATCTTTATAGTTTTCACTGCTCAAAGAGTGAATAAGATAATACGCCACATCAATGCCTTTGAGTGCCTCTTTGAGTGATTCTTTGTTAAAAGTATCCCCTTGAGTTATCTCTATTTGGTTTTTGCTATCGGCTGAAATGCTTTTTTTATTTCGCACCAACAAGCGAAGTTGAATGTTTTTATCTTCAAGCAATTTTTCTTTGAGTCTTCTTCCAATATAACCAGTAGAACCAGTGAGCAAAACTTTCATAAGTAAATTCCTTTTATTAAAGTAATGCTACTATTGCATTGAATAAATTATAACATTAATTTAAAAATAAGAGTCTAAGGATGTGCACGTTCAATGTTTTTTGATGTAGCAATAATTGCATATATAATTGATAAATTTTTTGGAGAGTTTGAAAAGATTAAATTTCTAAAACATCCTATTATTTTTATGGGAGAGTACATCTCTTGGTTTGAGAAGAAGTTTTATCAAGATTCGATTGTCAGAGGTTTCTTTTTGATGATTTCTTTACTTTTTACTGTTTTTATTGTTGTTTATATGTTTTCATTTATAGATAATATTTTTATTCAAGGATTTCTAGCTTCTTTTACACTATCTTCTAAAATGCTTTATGATGCGGTTAAAGACGTAGTATCCAATGAGGACATTCAAAGCAAACGATCAAAAATTGCTATGCTAGTCAGCAGAGATACGTCAGATTTAAGCCAAAGCGATGTCAATAAAGCCGCCATTGAAACCTATGCAGAAAATTTAAGCGATGGCGTGATTGCACCACTTTTTTATCTTGTGTGTTTTGGAGTTGTGGGGGCATATTTGTACAAAGCCATTAACACCCTTGATTCAATGGTAGGATACAGAACACCAAAGTATGAAAAGTTTGGAAAGTTCAGTGCCAAACTTGATGATGTGGCAAACTATATTCCTGCACGAATCACAGCTTTACTGATTGCCCTTTTATTTTTATCCAAAGAGGCTTTTTGGAAGTTTTACACTTTTGGCAAACATCATGAAAGCCCCAATGCAGGACTTCCCATTGCTTCTATGAGTTTGAGTTTGGGTATTGCTTTAGGAGGGGCAACATCCTATTTTGGGAAAATAAAGAAGAAACCCTATTTTGGACTTGGACGAAAAGAAATCACGCAAGAGGATTTGCAAAAAGCATTGACTTTACAAAGCAAATTAGATATTTTTATTATTCTATTTTTAATCGTTTTTGCTACAATGACCTAAAAAATTAAAGGACACAGATGTTTGATGACACATTGGATTTAACCAAATTTAGAACAACCCTGAAAAAAGTCATAGAAAATATTGAGAGTTTAGAAAATATTGAACTTGATGGATTAAAAGATGAAATTGAAGCAGCGTTTGAAAACTACAATTATGATGGCGAAGATGCCATTACGTTTTGTGAAAAATGGGAAAATTTGGAAAACGGTAAAACCTACGAAGTGTGTGTCGGTATTGATCATGAAGATGCCTATGAACTTACCGTGCATTTAGAGGTGAACGAAAACAAAGCAACGGTGCTTAAGGTCTTATGATTTTCAAAAGTAAATGGCTTTATAACGGCTCGATTGTTATAACCATTGCTTTTGGTTTGGTGTTGATTTATTTGGTTTATAATGCTTTTTTTATTGTTAAAAACCAGTTTATCAATGTGGCGGGCGCAACGTATGTGAATCAAGTTAAAAACGATGTGTATGTTCAAGAATTGGCACTACAACTCACCCAAAACTGCACGACTTCTTTGTGTGAAGTGCAACAAATGTTGGATTTTGTTACCACTATTCCGTATGTAGTTAATCCTTCGGTTTCACGAAGTCCGCAAAATACCGTCAAACAAAATTTTGGTGATTGTGATGATAAAAGTAATTTACTGATTTCTTTGCTCCATAGCCAAGGATTGGAAAGCTATTTTGTCTTAGTGCCGCAACATATTTTTGTGATTGTACACCTCAATGAGAGTAGATTAAAGAACAAAAAAGGGCTTTATCTTAATGGAAAGAAATACTATATTTTAGAAACAACGGCAAAAAATTCAAAAGTAGGCTTTCCTTTAAAACAACCATTAAGCAACATTCAAGGGGTGATTGAGCCATTTAAAAACAAGGCTTTAAAAATTGAGACCTTAGAGTACAAGGAGTAATATGAGTTATAAAGAGTGGTTTGATGCTCATGCTAAAAAACATGCCCAAATTCTTGAAAAACTAGACGACAAAACCGATGATGAAATGATTGAGTATTTTGATTTTGATAATATGAAAGAAAAAGAACCCGATTTTTGTCCGTTGTATACACAAAATAAAAAATGCCACGACATGGAAAAACTCAATTGCTATTTGTGTGCTTGTCCCAATTTTAGATTTAACGATGAGGGATTTAAACAAGTTGAAGACAAAACCCTTTATTCATTTTGCAGTATTAACTCTAAAGATGGCGCACAATTTCTAGGAGAAAATTATATTCACCAAAATTGTGCGGGATGTCAAGTTCCTCATAAAATAGAGTATATTAAAAGCCATTTTAACCGAAATTGGAAAATTATTATGAAAGAGGTTTTACCTAAGATTTGAAATGAATGGTGAAAATATTTTGCCCGTTTTGG
>Ga0265294_10006920_pt1 | contig 13546 bp, 17 predicted proteins | sample MunlanPumphouse3_FD_192504 | JGI IMG/M metagenome (GOLD analysis project Ga0265294, IMG submission 192504) | Groundwater microbial communities from a municipal landfill in Southern Ontario, Canada - Pumphouse #3 | ecosystem: Environmental > Aquatic > Deep subsurface > Groundwater | place... | reverse complement strand
GCAAGGGATCAAGCAAGTGATATGCTAAAGAGACTCAAGTTCAAGACGAAGCCATTTAAAAAACCGCTCGGAGCGGTTCGGTTCGATATCCGCACCATGAAGGTGTTCTTGGAATCTGGATACTGCAAGCTGACCACCGCTTTCGGAAGGTTGAGATACGACTTTCAGTTACCAGAATACTATAAGAGATACGTAGGATGGAAGGTAACTAACGCTCAGCTCAAAATAACCAAAAACGCTTGCTACCTAAATGTCCAAGTAGAACAACCGGACCCAGAACCAATAACCGGGGATAGAAGGCTCGGAGTCGATCTTGGTATCAATAACATCGCGGTATGTAGCGATAACACATTTTGGGGGTCTGGTCATACAAAAACAGTCAAAGGCAAGTATCAGTATTTGAGATCAAAACTTCAGTCCAAGGGCACTCGATCCGCAAAACGAAAGCTACAAAAGCTTTCGGGTCGAGAGAGACGGTTTCAAAAGGACGTGAATCATCAAATTGCTAACTGGATTGTTTCAAAACCATATGATATAATCGCACTGGAAGACTTGACCAACATCAGGAACGGTAACAAGAATAAGAAGCTTGGTAAATGGAGCTTCGCCGAACTTAGAAGTTTCGTTGAGTACAAAGCTATGGCCATTGGGAAGAATGTAATAACTATCGATCCTAGATATACATCACAAACATGTTCCAGATGTGGGTACCAGCATAAGAATAATCGTATTGGGCGGATATTCAAATGCAAAAGTTGCGGGTTCCAGATCGATGCAGATTTGAACGCATCCAGAAACATCGCTACCTTCAGTAGATCTGATCGTAGCAGGCTGCCGTCAACCAGCCAATCGTAGCGTCGAAAGACAGCTACAAGCCACCCCCTTCAGGGAGGGGTAGTTGACTGTTGCTGGTGTCAATTTGTATCTCGGATGTTGTAGTGTAGGTATTCAATTGATATTACCTCCATAAGACCCTAGTTCATACCGCACCAGGTACCCGGTAAACTCTTTTTGGAACTGCCGCAGAACCTTGAGTGCCGTTGCTGGAGTCAGGGGTTCGTTTGATCGTTTTCTTGTGGGAAGTTTCACTACGATGATGGGTTGAAGTCCACATCTATTGATGATGTATGTATGAATGTGACCGACGTTGATCTCTGCTGCGATCCTGGTACATAGCTGTTTAGATCGCTTCCTGTAGGACTGGAATTCGTTCTTTCTGGTGGTGTCTCTTGGACGTCTTCGTTTTGATTGCTGCTTCTTCACGAATACTTCCCCCACTTATGTTTGTCTGGTTGATAACCTGTTCAACTACTAAAAGGTTTCGGCGTGAGTTAATGGAAAACTATAAGTAGCATTGATGAGGTACATGATTGACATGGTAGGAAGGACAGTTTATGAGCAGATAGCTGAACACGAGGATGCCCTTGAGAAGCTGTACGCTGAGCGTGACGAGTTGGAAAAGATGACCCCGAGGCAACGGCTCGCCGTCTATATCCATGAGAAAACATGTCATCACGATCACATAGAAACTTGTGCGTGGTTTTATGAGATCGATGAGGATGGGCATAATTGGGATGGATTTTCTCATAAGAGGATGTTAACAGTTGCAGACACGCTTCTTGAGGGGGTAGACGTTGGGACCGCAAAGAAACTCATTGATTCAGGGATAGTGAGGGGATGATCAGGAAATTCATATCACCGCAACCTTTTTATATGGCTTGGGATACAGAAGCGGGAGATGCACGATAATTACGATGCAAGTAGTATCCAGGTTTTGGAGGGGCTTGAAGCCGTCAGGCGACGTCCTGCTATGTATATTGGATCGACTGACACGAATGGTCTACATCATCTTGTTTTTGAGGTGGTTGACAACAGCATAGACGAGGCTATGGCAGGTCATTGCACTGCTATCGACGTTGTCCTTTGCGATGGAGGCGTCCGGGTTACTGATAATGGAAGGGGTATACCTGTGGATCTCCAGGGAGGTAAGTCTGCTCTTGAGATCGTCACGACGATATTACACTCAGGGGGGAAGTTTGATCATGATTCATATAACTTCTCCGGGGGGCTTCATGGAGTCGGGATATCTGTAGTGAATGCTCTATCGTCTGAGATGCGGGTAGAGGTTCGGAGAGGAGGAAGGAGATACGTTCAGTCGTATGCACGTGGGGTTCCTACGTCTGGCGTTGAGGATGTTGGAGAAGCCGAAGGCACGGGTACCTCGGTATGGTTCGTTCCTGATGCAAGGATATTCGATGATGTCAGATTTGATTATGGTCTTCTGCTAACCCGGCTCCGGGAAATGGCATATCTCAGCGGTGGAATTCGGATATCAATCAAGGATAACAGGACCGGAATGTCCGATATCTTTGATTATGATGGAGGAGTGTCGTCGTTTGTAATGTATATGAATGCGTCCAGGGACGTATTGTATGGCGATCCGATCCGTATTGCCCGTGAAGGTAGTGATGTTGCTGTCGACATTGCCATTCAGCATAATACTTCATACGGAGAGCATATAATTTCCTTTGTAAATAATATCAATACGAAGGAGGGAGGGACCCATCTATCGGGATTCCGAGCAGCCTGGACCCGTGCTGTAAATTTTGTAGCAACTAATAACAAGTTAGTAAAGGAAGATGTTAAGTTCATCGGGGAAGATCTTAAAGAAGGGTTGACGGCTGTTGTTTCCGTTAAGGTTCGCGATCCTCAGTTCGAGGGACAGACCAAGCTCAAACTTGGTAACAGTGACGTGAGAGGGGCTGTGGAAACGATCTGTTATGATGCTCTTATTGAATATTTTGAGATGCATCCCGATGTGATTGCAATCGTTGTCAGCCGGGCTGTTGAAGCGATGAAGTCCAGAGAAGCAGCCCGAAGAGCGAAGGAGACCGCTCGTAGGAAAGGTGCCCTTGGATCTGGGGGTCTGCCTGGAAAGCTCTCTGATTGTAGTGAGACGAAACCTTCGCTATGTGAGTTATTCCTGACGGAGGGGCTGTCTGCAGGTGGTTCTGCAAAACAGGGAAGAAACAGGCACTTTCAGGCGATCCTTCCCCTCAGGGGCAAGATTCTCAATGCAGAGAGGGCGAGGCTTGACAAGCTCCTGAAAAACGAGGAGATCCGGAATATCATAGTAGCGATAGGTGCCGGGGTTGGTGACGATTTTGATGTAAGCAAGGTGAGATATCATAAGATCTGTCTATTCGCCGATGCCGATGTCGATGGTAGCCATATCAGGACGCTGCTACTGACCTTCTTCTTCAGGTACATGAGACCTCTTGTTGAGATGGGGTATGTGTATCTGGCATGTCCACCATTGTATCAGATACGGAGGGGGAAGGATGTTAGGTATGCCCATAGCGAAGCTGAGAGAGATGCTATCGTCCGGGAGGTCGGGGGGAAGGTTACTATCCAGAGGTATAAGGGTCTTGGTGAGATGAACCCGGAGCAGCTCTGGGAGACGACGATGGACCCCGAGAAGAGGATCTTGATTCAGGTCGGTATTGATGATGCTGAAGAAGCCGATCGGATATTCAGTGTGCTGATGGGAGATCGGGTTGACGTCCGCAGGGAGTTCATTGAAAAGCATGCTGCTGATGTAAGAAATTTGGATGTGTAGGTATGAATTCGGGAAAAAATCAGAAGATTGCAATGGTCCTCTCGCAGGTTCGTCCAAACCTCCTGAAGGCTGCTTGGTACTATGCATTTAGTTGCAAACGGTGCGGTGACTGCTGTAAGTCTGGCAGGCGAGTGGTGCTCGATGGACACGACGTTTGGGTACTGAAGAACCATGATGATGGCATATATGTTGGAAAGACCAACCTTGGTGCGTATATTGTCCTGAATCATGGGGTATGTCCTTACCTTGTTGGAAACACTTGTAGTATCCATGAGATACGTCCGGATGGATGTGTCAGGTTCCCGTTCCTGGATAATAATGTTCCTGGAGTATTCCAAATTCGGACGGACTGTCCTGGCTCCATGGAACTTTATGAGAGAGTGAATGAGGCTTATGATAAGAGTGGTGTACCTGTGATTGATACCAGTAACAGGACAGCCATGATATCGACGATCGCACTGAAGTATATACATGACTTTGGTAACAGCGATCAGAGACGGGTTCTCAAGATGGTGGAGTTTGATAATGACCGGCTGGAGGATGACTATGAGATGTTCAGAAACATGTGCCAGCTATTCATCCTGGATAACTTCAAAGAAATGAGAGTGATCAAACCCGATGTCGAGGATGATACTGGATGAAGAGGATGAGAGAGGTGGATGGAGCCATGGTGAGTAATCAAAACCCTGTTGTACATGATATTGTAGATGAAATGAAAACATCCTATACTGATTATGCGATGAGTGTGATCGTTAGTCGGGCTCTTCCTGACATCAGAGATGGATTAAAGCCCGTTCACAGACGTATTCTATATTCAATGTGGGATGAAAAGATAACTCATGGTCATCCTCACAAGAAATCAGCCAAGATTGTCGGTAGTGTGATGAGTAAGTACCATCCTCATGGTGACAGTTCCATCGCAGATGCTATCGTAAGAATGGGGCAGGACTTCTCTATGAGGTACCCGCTCATAGACGGACAGGGGAACTTTGGATCAATTGACGGTGATCCTGCAGCATCTATGAGGTATCTGGAGGCAAGGATGTCATCCCTCTCTGAGGAGATGCTGATTGACATCGGAAAGGGTACTGTTGATTTCAGACCGAACTATGATGATTCTATGGAGGAGCCTTCAGTTCTTCCTGCGAGAATTCCTAACCTCCTCCTGAATGGATCTGTTGGAATAGCTGTTGGGATGAGTACCAACATTCCACCTCATAATCTCGGGGAGGTGGCCGATGCTGTGATCTCGTATATAGACGGTGAGGAGATCGCTCTCCCAGGTCCGGACTTCCCAACCGGAGGAGTAATTGTTGGTAGGTCTGGAATTCGTCAGGCATATGAAACCGGTCGTGGTCAGATAGTCCTTCGAGGGGTTTATCATATTGAGGATGGAAGACATAAGAAGATCGTGATCACTGAGATACCCTACCAGGTAAACAAGTCCAGTCTTATCGAGAGGATTGCCAATTTGGTTAAGACGGACACCTTGAAAGGTGTGGGTAATATTCGAGATGAGTCTGATAGAGAGGGCATCAGGGTTGTTATCGAAACGAAGGGCGGATTTGACCCTGAGATCATAGTGAATCAGTTGTACAAGTATACTGATCTGCAGATCTCATTCAACATCAACATGGTAGCTCTTGTTAACGGCATTCCAAGGACAGTTGGTGTCAAGACGATCATTGATGAGTTCGTAAAACACCGGATTGATGTGATTACGCGGGCAACCAGGCATGACCTTGAAGATGCGAGGAAGCGTATACACATACTCAGTGGATTATCTATAGCAATTAGTAATATAGATAAGGTTGTAAGTATTATCCGGGGCTCGGCGTCTCTGGAAGATGCGAGAAGATCCCTGGTACGCGAGTTCGGGTTGTCTGATGTTCAGGTTACCGCTATTCTGGATATGAAGTTACAGAGGCTGTCCAGACTTGAAACTGATACGATCTCCAGGGAGATCCAAAAACTGAGCATCGATGTATCCAATTATGAGAAGATACTCGCTGATGAATCCGAGATTCTCGGGATAATAAAGAGCGATCTCACCGATGCTAAGAAGAGGTTTGGGGACAAGCGGAGGACTGAGATAATGAATGTGGATTCATCAACGGACTGTGATATTGAGGATCTGATTCAAGATGAGGAGGTCATCGTCACTCTGACATCAGACGGGTATGTCAAGCGTCAGCTTGTTACTGCGTACCGGTCTCAGTGGAGGGGTGGAAAGGGCGTAACTGGTATGGATGTTAGGGACGAGGACTGTGTAATTGGTGTCTTCCCTGCATCGACTAAGGACTATCTGTTGGTATTTACTGATCAGGGACGGGCTCATTGGATCAAGGTATACGAGATACCACAGGCATCGAGACAGGCTAGGGGAAAGCCGGTGGTAACGTTCTTGAATCTGGGAGATGGGGAGAAGGTATTATGTGTCCTTCCTGTGAAAGACTTCGACTCCGGATACATACTGGTCGCGATGGATTCCGGAAGTGTTGTTAAGATGTCGGCGAGTCGTTTCAGCAATCCTCGGAAGGCTGGTATCAAAGCTGTGAATCCAAATGGAGACCGGATAGTTGATGTCATGCTGATACAGGAAGGATCTGAAGCTATGATCGTGACGAAATTTGGAAAGTCAATCAGATTCTCCGAGGGGGACATCCGGGCAACAGGCAGAGGTGCTGCAGGTGTCCGGGCTATTCGTCTCGGTCCTGGAGATGCTGTGATTAGGATGTGTAATGTCCAGGATGGAACTTCTTTGCTGTCTGTAGCTTCGTCCGGAAGTGGGAAGAGAACGGCGATATCTGAGTATCCATGTCAGAATAGGGGAGGTTCTGGTATTATCAACATGAAACTCAAACGGAGTGTGGTGCAGGACGTTTCCATGGTATCTGATGACGATGAGGTTCTTATAACCACCAAGAACGGGATCAGTATCCGAGTTCCTGTAACATCGTTGCGGGAGTCTGGTAGAGCAACATCCGGGGTGAAGATTATCGATCTTGCCGACGGAGATGAGGTAGCTTCGGTAACTAAAATAAGCAATGAGTAGGGGAAACCCTACTCGGTCCCTTCTTCGGTATTATCTATGAGACTGAAGATGCTGTATCTTCGAACATTGGTCATCGGGGCAATTGAGTACCGCTATTCCATCTCTTTCGAGTACATGCTCGATATAATCTACCGGGTTCATGTTCCATGTCTCCGTATGATCTCTGAGAACCTCCTGGCGTCCCGTCGGAACTTCTCCATGTCGACCAGTTCCCATCCTTCTGGCGGATCTGATCCTTCGGGTACATCCAGGTATGCATACAAGTACGCCATGACTTTCTGTATGTGTGCTGTGGGTATGTAATGAGGATAGAAAGGAATAAATACCTTGAGTGTATACATAGGTATTGATGTCACGATACTATGTTGTGGAACCTAGGGACGAGAGTGGAAAGCTCGATGTGAAGTACTATAATCCCGATGATCCGAAGGGATTCATCAATGGGATCTCTGAGGATGATCTCTTCAAGTGGTACTTCCGGCATCATCCCGAAGAGGAGACAGCATCGATGGAGCAGCTAGTCGCATTCCTCCGGGAACGTGGACTGGCGATGAGAAAAAAGACATGGTGAGGTGAGACGAGTTTGAAGACACTGACGAGTGATGAGATCAAGAGATTCGCTTGTAGGAAGGGCGTGAAGGCGAAAGCTGTGGAGAACTTCCTGGTGAGTCTCGGAGATGCGGGATCGAAGAGCGGTGAGATCGCGAACATGCACGACGATGCTCATGTCTATGGTTGGAATGCAGCTACGCAGAAGGCAATCAGAGACGGCATAGAATTTGCATATAAGAGCAAGGTGTGAAACATGGCGAAATTTGAGTCTGGTAGGAAGTTTGTTACTCCTGGCGTGTTGGATGTGATAAGTGATGATGTGATCTGTTCACTCTTGGATCGACACCTAGCAGGTGACTGGGGGGACGTTCCGCCAGCGGATGCGAGGCAAAATGAGTGGTCTCTTGAGCACGGCGAGCGGCTTGTGTCGATGTACAACGTTGATGGTACGAAGATCTTGATCATAACTGAGAGAGACCGGAGTGCTACGACGGTTTTACTTCCCGAGGATTACTGAAATGGGATGGCTGGAAGAGCTTGGTCCTGGTGACCGAGCTGTATATGATGCTAACTGTTATGGTCGTGATCCAGACTATAGGATAGTGGTTGTGATCCGGGTAACACCAACAGGACAGATAGTAACACGGGATGTCAAGGGAGGGTTTGAGAGTACATCTCTTGGGGCTGAACTGGAATGCAGTGTCAGGTGAAGTCATCGAAGCTGCATATCAGGCAGTTGTTGATAAATAGGGGGGGTTGGAATGTATGAGATTGCGTTCTGTACACTGATCATCGGAATTGCCGCTGGAATTCTGATAGGGAACCTGATGAGTGAATTACGTTGTAGGGTCTCGGTATGACCCTCTTTTAATATTTGGTTGGGTATATTTATGACGGATGTATTCAGGTGCAGGGAGATAATGGCTGACGGTATCAATCCGAGCAGGGCACTACTCTTGATGATATCTGTGTGTGTTGAGAGCAAGACAACAGGTGAAACCCCGAGGCAGGTATGGCATCGGGTAAGATCAGAAGTTGTAGGTTGTGATATAAATGAGAGTTAAAGATACTGAGATGGGGAAGGTGATGATATCGCTTGGAAATGCGATCTCGGTGGTGACGGGGATGATGTACTCAAGGACTGGGATGTCCGGGATCTACAGGACGATAGCGGCTATCGTTCGTCTCTATGACAGTGATTTTACAAAGGAACAGATAAAGATGGGTGTGGTGGATGCTAGAAACGAGGTACTTCGACAGCATCCATGGATAGAGACACTGGCGTTACCCGGTGCTGATGATGACGCCGTGGCATGGCTCGGTATTCAAGAGGCTGAGTACGGGAAGTTCGTCCAGGTATCCCCTATTGATAACTGGGCGGGACATGATGTTGATGTTATGACGTTTATGATACCTGGTGTTCTGAGTCCACATAACCGGGTATCAAAAATGGACCTTGTAATAGAGTGAGGGTGAGAAGGAATGACAATGAAGTGTGATGTGTGTGGTCGACCTCTTCAAAATCAGAGGTCTATTAAGCGTGGTAGAGGTCCGGTGTGTAACCAGAAGGTAAAAGCGATGAGAAAAGAGCTTGAAGAGGAGTCCATGACTCCGACCATAATAGATCAGGAACTTGCATATAACTCAATACAGAAGATTACCCGTGTCACGGGGATCAAGAGATGTCATTGTGGTGGGGAACTATTCGGTGTTCTTACATTTGATCACTGTGGTGGAGTGAGTATTCCGGGATTCGGGGAACCTCAGTGGCTGTTTCTACATTGTGAGAAGTGTGGATACGATACTGCTCTCTGGAAGCTCGGTATTGACGTGGGGGTGATCCTTCGTGATAATGTTGAGTGAGGACAGGTCTGATGAGATCAGACTGGAGAAATGTAGGGAAAGACATGCTGAGTTCGGTCCGGGCGGCTGTTTGGTGGATGAACCTGACAAGGTAACGTGTTTCCACTGCAAAAATGCAAGGGTCTATGGAGGGTCGGCTGGGAGCTACTACGTTCAGCCAGATCCTCCTGAGGTAGACTGTCAGATAGGGGATCGTGATTCCACCTTTCAGGATGACATAGTCAAAGTGACGGGACTTGAATGTGTTCCTGAGAATGCAGCCAGGTTCTGTCCTCACTTCATGACGGTGTGTGGAAGGTGTGAGGAAGTTATATTGAATGTAGATGAGGTACATGGAATTGGTGGGACATATTACGGTGAATATTCAGCATGTTCTATGATATGTCTTGAATATATTAACAGGAGCAGGCGAAGGTATTTCAATGGTTTTCTGTGGGTGTATGATTAGTGGTCATGAGATTGCAATAGTATGTGGTATTGCACTTCTCATAGGATCTTTACTATTTTTAAACAGAGTAAGTCGAAGTGGATGACAATGTGTTTGGAGGGATTGATCGAAACCCTTATATGCATGTGAAGTATATAAGTAACCAGAGGTGAATATTATATGATAAAAACACCCTTGGAAGTCCTTATGATAAAGGTAGGGATGCTTGAGAATGTTGCCCCCGATCTCCATAAGGAGATAAGGAATCTTATTTGGATGAAAGAGACTCTGGAGGAAGTGGAGTACGCAGTCGATGAGTATGACCATAGGGCTAATGTGAGCGTTCCTGATGAGTATGTAGAGGATGTTATATCTGGGATACTCACGAGGAAGATCAAGTCAGAAGAGGGATGGACCGCTAGTATCGTTCAGAAGAACAGTGGTCGCGTAGATCTTACTATCTTTGCCGATTCTGAAACGTATTATTCGGTAAGGAACGCCAGGTGTCTTGCTGAAGGTCTGCTGGATGCCTATATGTGCTTGAGGCATATGGTGGGAGTTGAACATGGGACGGATATTTGATGTCGGTGCAAAGATAGCGGTAGATGCCCTCGCGGGGAAGGTAGACAAGTTAGGGATGCCTCTCATCTTTCATTCGCTTGCCGTTGCTATGAGGATGGGACCGGTCCCTAATCCACTTGAAGATGATACCAGGAGAGCTGTAGCTGTATTACACGACGTCTTCGAGGACTCTGAATTCACAGAGTGGATGATACATAAGAGGTACCTCAAGGAGCTTTATGGGTTTGAGGATGGGATCGGATGTGTCGAAGGAGCGTCAGTATGTTCGGATGACATCAGGGGGTTCAAGGAGTTTGAATATGTTCGGAGTATCACTCCAACTATGAAGGTCCTTACACATAAGGACAATGAACCCTACAGGCAGTACATAGCTAGGATTAGATTGTACGGACAGCCTGCAGTTGATATCAAGCTGGCTGATATAAGTCACAATACATCCCCGGAGAGGATGAGCCATCTTCCCTTAGAGGATCAGGAAAGGCTGAGGAGGAAGTACGGGTGGGCAAAGCAGTTCCTGGAGAGGTGGGATGGGTACGAGGTCGGACGTCCGATCACTATCGACGTTACTAAGCATGAGGGAGATAGGCATTACATCGTAGAGCTGGTGAAGGCATACCTCAGACAGGATGATGGTCAGCGCCTCGATGATTACATCGACGATTTGGCGATTGCTGACTCGTATGGTCATCTCCTGGACGTGTCTAGGAAGTATTATACTCCAGGCATGAGGGTGGTTGGTTGGACTGACAAATAAGACACTTGCATTGATGGATCTGGCGAGGTGGTGGGTTATTGATAAACTATGTGAGTCTCTTCCTCCGGAGTGGAGACCAGACCCGGAACCCTTGCCAAGGACAATGTTATTACTCAAATTGTATAATATTGCGTTGTCGGAACGGACTCCTCCTGATCTTTGAATTCTATTTTTTTACTAGCGATTCCCGAAATGTTTAACTGGTAGGATCGGAAAGGACGAAGCGGGAAGTCCCCACCCTGAAGGATGGGGATGAAAGCGGAGTCCTTCCATTGATTTCAGTCCATCGATAACTATTTAACCTTATAACACAACTATCTATCAATGTTTAAATCGTATCGTTATAGGCTATATCCTACCAAGGCACAGCGCCGGACTCTTGAGAGACAACTTGAGCTTTGTAGGCATCTCTATAACGATACTTTGGCATATCGAAAGGACGCTTGGGAGAAAGACCATAGACAAGTTGCCCGATTTGAAACTCAGAACCGTTTGCCTCAACTAAAGGTTGAACATCCAGAATACAAAGAAGTCCATTCTTTGACGCTTCAGAATGTTGTGCTTAGAGTGGAATTGGCTTTTAAAGCATTCTTCAGGCGAGTCAAATCTGGAGAGACTCCAGGATATCCGAGGTTCAAAGGACGAGGACGATATGATAGTATCACATATCCTCAATCCGGTTTCGGTGTAGATTCTGGAAAGCTCCATCTCTCTAAGATCGGAGATATCAAGATCAAGCTCCACAGACCCATCGAGGGTAAAATCAAGACCTGTACGATCCGAAGGATGCCTACGGGTAAATGGTTCGCGTGCTTTTCTGTCGATATGGGAGAAGTCGTTCTTCCGTCTTGGAAGGGTGGCTCTATTGTGGGCATAGATGTTGGTTTGGAAAGCTTCGCTACCCTATCCAATGGTGAGAAGATTGCTAACCCCCGATTCTTCCGAGAAGAAGAATCCGAATTGGCTAGAGTTCAAAGAAAGCTCTCCAAAGCCCCCAAAGGCACGCCGGAGCGAAAGAAGGCACTCAAAGTCGTCCAACGGATTCATGAGCGAATTGCTAATAGGAGAACCGATTTTGCCAACAAGGTTAGTTGCCAATTGGTAGATCGCTATGGTGTAATCGTATTTGAGGATCTCAATATCAAAGGCATGATGCAAAACCACCGCCTAGCAAAAAGCATTGGAGACGTTGCTTGGAATATACTAGTAAAAGCAACCGAGAGCAAAGCAGCATATGCTGGCTCAAAGGTTGTTCTGGTAGATCCAAGAAATACTTCTCAGATGTGTTCTAGGTGTGGACTCATAGTCAAAAAAGATCTCTCGGAGAGAGTTCATAGCTGCCCTGAATGTGGCTTATCTATGGATAGAGATCTCAATGCAGCGATAAACATTCTGAGATTGGGGATGCAATCTCTTCGCAAAGGCGATAGAAGCCCCTCCCTTTAGGGAGGGGAGCATTCACTATGATAACTGATATATACGACTCGCCTCCACTTGACGATCTTTTCGTTCCTCCTCAGCTCATGAAGTACTGGGCTGATATACTCGATTCGCCCATCTACGTAGCTCGAGAAGGCACTAACCAGATCAACTTCGCTATAATGAAGTTCAGTTTCGGTAGGTTCGCTGTCGGAATGCCGTATATGGGATATGGTGCGTGGTTATCACGTCCGGTACCTGACCTTCTGCGCGAGATCGAAGAGTTTGCTACTGGTGAGGATTGTCTTGCATTTTCGTTTGGCACTCACCCTCTAGCTATTCAGCCAAATCATGCCTATCCAGACTATCATGCCCATCAGAACTTTTGCCAGATTTCGTTGCTCGATAGGCATCCGTTTGATTGCGTTGGCCATCACCGTAAGATGGCGTTCCAAAACGAGCTCCGTAAACTTCCTGACCAGTACTTTATTGATCCGGATCCGTCGCCTGAAGTGTTCTATCAGTGGCTGGATGTGTACAGGTCTCTGTGCGCTGCGCAAGGCGCTACTCCGTATCCCGACCAGTTCTTCTGGAACTATTACGTCGCGTCGAAATCGCAGGATGTGCTGTTCTGGGTTGTTCGCGACACTGAAGAAGTTCTTGGTGGTGTGTTCTCTGCAATCGGTCAAGGCATTGCAGACTATGGCACCAGCGCATTTACTCCGTCTAGCAGGCCGCTTTGTCCTACCACCTACCTGTTGAATGCTCTGTTTAGTCATCTCATTGATCGTGGCATCGACTACTTTAACTGGCAGAGCTCCAAGCGTCGCGGCGATGGTACGTATGCGTTCAAAAAGCGGTTTGGTGCTGAAGAGTACACTCACTGGTATCTTTCCAAGCCTCTTGTTGATCTCGAGGAGATTACCTGCGTTCCTCTTAAGCAGGTTAAGAAAGAGGCTGTAGGATGCTACATTTTGCCATATGAGTGGTGGTCTGTATGAGAAAATGCGATGTTCCCTGCCCTACAATTGTGTATTTATTCCAATCACATGTTAATGTTGATCCGTTCGATAAATTGATGTGCTTGCTCCAGTCGTTTTATAGAGGCGGGGTGCAGGGGTAGAGAAACCCCCGCCCTTTAGGCCGGGGAGTAGTCACGAACACGCGCTCGAAATTGCAGCTAACAAAACTCTTCTGGAAATCGCGCTTGAAAAAAAAGATTCGTAGATTCCGTGAAAAGCTCACGGAATCGTTCCGATTTCGGTGATGTCCCTG
>Ga0265294_10006919_pt1 | contig 13546 bp, 15 predicted proteins | sample MunlanPumphouse3_FD_192504 | JGI IMG/M metagenome (GOLD analysis project Ga0265294, IMG submission 192504) | Groundwater microbial communities from a municipal landfill in Southern Ontario, Canada - Pumphouse #3 | ecosystem: Environmental > Aquatic > Deep subsurface > Groundwater | place... | reverse complement strand
GCTATTGCAAATTAAACAAATATTTGTTAATATTATATTACTTTATATGGCGGTATTGGTGAAGTGGTTAACACGCCAGATTGTGGCTCTGGTATACATGAGTTCGATTCTCATATATCGCCCCATATTGAAAATACTGCTCTCAAACTCATTAAAATAAATGGTTTGAGAGTTTTTTTATGCTTTTAAAACTAAAAGTAGGTCAATATTAGTAACTGAAACTACTTATTTTAAAAATATATAATTACGCGGTATAATAGAAAGGGTGTTAAAATGATAATAATTAAAATTATTTTGCTGATATAAAATAAAAGCAGCATTAATAAAAAAACTCAAAAAAACAAACGTTATCACAAAATAACACGGTTAAACATGAATTAACTTGACTTTTTATCAAATTATCTGATATTATGTAAATGAAAGGAGTATCTATTATGAATTATGAACGAATTATATTAGAATTGATGAATAGAGTATCACTTTTAGAAGAAGAACTTCAAAATTTAAAAATAAGAACTTCAAATAATTTGTATGTAAATGAAGGTACTGGTAGAGATACTACAAAATATATCTTAGATGGTAAACGTTACGGGAAAAGCAGATTAGTTCTTTCTATTATAAGAAAATACATGATAAAAAATCCAAATATTTCTGCTGAAAAATTAGCAACAGTTTTTGATAAAAGTCTTCAGGGATCCCTAGGAGTAATAAGAACAATTTCTGATGCAAAAAGCAGCTATTCTGATTATGAACGTAGATTTTTTTGTAAAAATGAAGAAATCATAAAGACGACTACCTCCGATTGTGTAGTATGCAGTCAATGGGGTATTGATAATATAAATAATATTATCGTGATAGCGAAAGAGTTAGGAATTAATGTAATCACTATATAAAGATAGTAGCGAAACAGAAGGAGAGTGAAATCATGGAACAGTTAAGTTATGCTATGTATGGAACCAATTCACAAAAAATTTATGATGAATGCTGCAATAGTTTTGGTTGGAAACAATCAGAAAGAGGCAATTTTGGATTCCGAAAAAAACTATATGCTAAAGATGCCGCTGGTGATGGGTTAAGTGTTTGGTTTATAGCACATTCAGATTGGACAGAAACAAATGAGGGAGACCATATTAATAAATTGGGGTTCTTTTGCGATCCCATTATTGAAGAGTACTTAAATAATGAATTACCTAGTGAAACAGATGTAACAAATAGAATAATTTTTGCAAAGAAGAAGGACGGGAATTATTACTTTGTTGGAGTTTTTAAAGTAACCAAAAAAAATGTTCGAATAAGAGAATACAAATTGCTTTATAGAACTTACCCATTTAACCAGTAGGGCTTTTAAATGAGAGAAGATATAATTAAAAATTCAATATATGGTTTTGCGATTGGTGATGCGATGGGAGTTCCCGTCGAATTTTGTATGAGAGAAAAACTAATTAAAAACCCTGTAATAAAAATGCTTGGTTATGGTAGTCATGATGTGCCCGAAGGATGTTGGTCCGATGATACTTCTATGGTACTTGCTACAATGGATTCAATTACTGAATCAAAAGGGCTTAATTATAATGATATGGCTGATAAATTTTGCGATTGGATTAACAATGCAAAATATACCTCAACAAATGAGTTATTCGATCTTGGGATCTCAACAAAAAATGCTTTAATAAAATATTGGAATGAAAAAAACCCTGATTCTAGAGCCTTTGGAATAGGTAGAACAGTTCTTGTTTCAATGGGTAAATATAATAGAAATAAAATAGATGCAACTAAATGTGGTGGAATATCTTTTAATGATAATGGTAATGGTTCACTAATGAGAATACTCCCTATAGCATTTTATATTCATTATAAAAATATATCTGAAGAAAACATATATGAAATAGTTAAAAATGTTTCAGCAATAACTCATGGACATGAAATAAGTATTATGGGGTGTTTAATTTATGTTTTCTATATTTTGAATTTGCTAAATGGATTATCAAAGATAGAAGCCTACAATAAGTTATCAGAATTCGATTATAGAAAATATTTTTCAAATGATACGATAAATCTATATGGTAGAATACTTAATAAAGATATCCCAAGTTTATATTTAGAAGATATAAACTCAAGTGGATATGTTTTGTATACATTAGAGGCAGTTTTATGGGTGACTTTGAAATCTGAAAGTTTTAAAGAATCTATTATAGGTGCTATTAATTTGGGAAATGATACTGATACTATTGGGGCTCTCGTAGGAGCTATATCAGGATTACTATATGGTTTTAAATCTATACCAAGTGATTGGTTAGCTGATTTGAAAAAAAAGGATTATATTGAAGAAATAGTCATAAGATTTGAAACCAATCTTTCGAATCTGTAATAATTATATGATTTTACAATGCAATTTTATGTATTTTAAGATGGGGCTTCTATTTGATAATAAAAGTGTATTATAAGTGTATCGAACAAAAAAATCATACTTAATTTGTTTATAAAAATAGAATGTTTTTATTCTAAAAATTCAATAAAATCCAATAATATAAAGGGAAACTGCTATATAAAAATTGTATCGAAAATGTATTATAAAGGCAAAGGTTAATTTGTTCTTATAAAGATTTAAAGAATAAAACAGGTTTTTCTTTTTATACTTTTACTCATGAAATTAAATCTTTAAATTTTTTGTGTAAGTATGATGATGTGAAAATAAATGAAGATAGTAAAAGTGTTCCAGGCTGTGATTATATTTATAAGGAAAAATATCAAATAGAATGTGTTTGCTCATCTGGCGGAAATATAATAAAGAACGGATTATGTCATTTCAGAGGTAGTGGTATTTTTGATGGAAATAAGAAAGAAACGATTCTTTTAACAAGATTGACATCTTCACTTCTTGATAAAAAAAGAAAATATGAAACAGATGTAATTAATAATTATATTAACAAAAACAAACCTTATATAATATTTTTATCATTAGGAGAATTGAGGGAAAAGTATCCTAGACCACATAAGTATTATGGTTTTATGCTTAATAAGATATTAATGGGTGTTGATCATCCATTTATCAGTTTAGATATGCAAAAAGGAAAACGAGCGGAAGAAGGTTTTACCTATAAAAAAGAAATTATAAAACATAATGATTCTTCAGTACCTTGCAATATATTTAAAAACCAAGAATATTCTAACATCAGTGCTATACTATATACCAATGCAAGATCGTTAGAAGAATATAATTCTGATAATACTTTTTTATTTATTAATCCTTTTGCTAAGAACAAAGTTAAAATTAAAGATTTTAAAGGAATAACATATTGGAATTTTAATCAAGAAGGTTTCTACGTTCCTAGAAAAAATGGTAAGATTTTAGAATCGGAAATTAATAAGGAGTTTTTTGACAAAATCATGTAATATTTAATTAAAAGACAACATTTCCTTTTACTACTATTTTGATCTAATTTAGTAGCAAAAGAAAACAAATTTAATTCAATTAAAAACAAGTATATATATATAATAATATATATGCACCAATATTTAAATAAAAATTCACATTCTCTGTTGTTCTTGTTTGCACGTTTATTAAAAAGAATATTAAAGAAAACTTTATTTTATTATTTATCATAAAATATACTTGAATTAATAACAAATTAATAAAACGCTGATATAATTATAAATAGTTAGGAGGTTATCTAATGGAATACAATGTATATTGTGATGAAACTAATCATCTAAAAATTAATAAAGGTGACTATATGGGTATAGGAGCAATATATTTGACTAAAACAAAAGTCAAAAAAATAAACAGATATTTAAGTGATTTGAAAAAAAATATAATCTTAACGAAACACAAGAATTAAAATGGAACCTAATCAAGAGTAGTTCTGTAGATTTATATATAGATATCATAAAGTACTTTTTTAATGGAGAAAATGATATTAAATTTAGAGCTATATTAATAAATAAGAGTAAAATTGATAACAAAATATTTAATCAAACTGATGATGATTTTTATCATAAAATGTATTATCAAACGTTGGAATATATAATAAAAGCAGGTGATATATATATAACATATATCCTGATATTAAGGACACTAACTCTTGTCATAAGCATCAACAAGTGTTAGAATATTTGAGAATTAAAAAGAATGACTTAAATAATAAAACCATAAAAAAGGTACAACCGATTAGATCAAACGATTCATCATTATTGCAATTGACTGATATTTTAATTGGAGCACTAGTTTATTATAATAATTTTCCAACTAATACAAATAAAAACAAAGAACTCGTTTTAAATGAAATTATCAATAATACCAAAATAAAAGATACCACTGAATTTTTGTTAATTCAAATGCCTGATTGGGAAAAACGAAAAAAAACAACTTGATAAAGAAACAGTGCAATTACTTTAATTTAGATAAGGCTGGAATATTGTGACACATGAAAAGACAAACGAAATAAGATAGTTTTTAAAAGCTCAAATATAAAAGACATTGTAATAGCAATCATGAATGTCGAGTCAAATGATAATGAAGAACTTACTAATGAATTTAGCATTCCCTTTAACTCTTGTTTGTGATAAAATGTAAGAGAGAAAGGGAATGATTTTTTATGGATAATGAAACAAAGATTTTAAATTTGTTAAAAAATAAAAACTATATTACTACCAAAGAGGTAGAATCTGAAGGTATTTCAAGAAGATTTTTAAGCCTATTGGTTAATAAGGGTAAAATCGAAAGATTATCGAGAGGTGTTTATTCATTACCAAATGAATTAGAAGATAAGTTTTTAATTATCAATTCTAAGAGTAAGTTTGTGATTTTTTCTAATTTAACAGCTTTATATTTTCATGGATTATGTGATAGAATGCCAATTAAATATGATGTAACTGTTAAAACTGGTTATAACGGATCATTACAAAAAAGCAACTATGTAAATTTATTTAATGTAAAAAAAGAGCTTCATGGACTGGGTCTAATTACAGTTACTACTAATTACGGTAATACAGTTCGAGTTTATGATGTCGAGAGAAGCATTTGTGATATTATTAAAAATAAAAATAAATTAGATTTAGAATTATTTAATAAATCTATTAGGAATTATTTTTACAGTAAAACTAAAGATACTAACAAACTATATGATTATGCTAAAAAGTTAAGAGTTTATGATAAGGTAAGAAAAACATTCGAGGTGCTCACATGATTATAAATAAAGATAGTCTAAAGGCAAAGTTGAAAAATCTATCTAAAAAAACTAATATCGAATCAAACTATCTTCTTCAAAGTTTTATGTTTGAGGGATTATTAAAAAGAATATCAACGTCTAAATACAAAGAAAAGTTTATTATTAAAGGTGGAATGCTATTAACATCTATTTTCGGTGTCAATTTAAGAAGTACGATGGATTTAGATGCTACTTTAAAAGGTATTTCTTTAAACTCTAAAATTATTGCGGATATATTTAAGGAGTTAATTACTATAGATGCCAATGATAAAATGATATTTGAACTTATAGATATCAAAGAAATTCGAGAAGAGGATATTTATAGTGGCTTCTGTGTCAATTTAAAAGCTACTTTTGATAATTTATGGACTAACTTAATGGTTGATATTACAACAGGAGATATTATTACTTATAAAGAAGTTGAGTTTGAGTACAAAACATTATTTGACAATGAAACTATAAGTATTTTAAGTTATAACTACGAAACCATTATTGCTGAGAAATATGAATCTATTATCAGTAGAAACATTGATAATTCTAGAATGAAAGATTATTATGATTTATATATGTTTGTTCGATTAAAATTGGATGACATAAACAAAGAAGTTTTATACCAAGCTGTTAGAAATACAAGTAAAAAACGAGGAACTACTAATGATATAGATAACAGTGAAGAAATTATTAAAAAAATTGAGGAAGATGACCACATAAAAAACCTTTGGACTGATTATCAAAACAAATATAATTATGCTAAAGACATAAAGTTTACAGATGTAATTAATGCAATTAAAGTTATTAGTCAAATAGTAATACCTGTTAATGTTTAGTAATTAAAAATAACAATCCATAGGAAAGTGATGAGATATATTTAATATATTCCATAATATTTATCTAATGTGTATATCAATGTAATCCCTATAAATAACTTTATTTGATTTAAAGAAAGTAAAAAATCAGTGCATTAATATATGCATTTTTTTTCATCTTAAGTTTAAATTAATTTAAATATATTTGAAAAAAATAAGTTTTAATGTTAGAATAAGCAATTGGTGGAGAGATATTATGAAAAGAACAGTAAAATTAGGTAATCATGAGGGTATTTCGGTACAATTAATAGACTTAGCTTATATGTATAATTATGGTCTTCCAAGAGAAAAAGAACTAGCAAATTCGATTTTAAAAATAGTTAATATTTATGAAATAAATGAAATAAATCAAGAAGAATGGGTAACATTTTATCATTATGGATTACCAGAATATATTTCTAATATTGATTGGATATTAGATGAAAAAGAAATAAAAGATTTAGATTCTAAAGAAATTAAAAACCTTTATAATTCTAAGATAAAAAAATTTTTGGGTATATGGAGTTATAAATATGGATATGAACAAAGCTTTATAACTAGAATAAAAAACTTATTGCATGATGATTCTGATTTTTTAGATAAAATAATAAGTTTGTTAAACACTCGTTTAACTTCTAAACAAAAATATTTACTAGAAACAATAGGTGAATGTTATACAAAAAAATTAGAAGAAGAAAAAAAACTTTTAGGAGTTGTAGAAATTTATAAATTAGTTAAAAAAAGATAATTATTGAATAAAAAAATTATAGTGATTTAGTTAAACTATAATTTTTTTTGTTAAGTATTAAATTAACATTTTGAATGGTATTAATTAAAGGATTTTCATTCAATAGGACTAAATAATCTAATTGTTTTAATAAACTATGATTATTTTTTATAAATATATCAGCTAATTTAGATTTAATATTTATATATATAGGTAAATAGGCTGGATTGAAATTATATTTTAATTTAAATCCTAAATCAAAATTAGAAATTAAATTAATTGCTTCTTCAATTGTCATATATTTTTTTAAAATTTTGATGATACTTATGAAATCATTAGTAAAATAAAAGTTTTCTAATTCTTTGTTATCAAATAATAATTCAAAAAATTTTACAATATATACTTCTTCATTATAACCTGAAGACTTGGGATTTAAATATCTTTTATTTAATAATTCAGTATAGCCTTCATTTAAAGATCTTCCGAAAACGGCTTTTTCATTAAAATCAAGAAATCCACTTTTTGAAATATTGTTATCTTTATCATAACATGAACTAGCCATATGAATAAATTCATGAGATAAAGCTGATTCGATAGAATAATTAATTTTATTTTCACTAGTTATATAAGATCCTGCAAGTCCTCTTAATATAAGTATTATCTTTTTATTAATTTGAACATTACTAATATTTCGATATAAGTTTTCTAAAGATTTATTATCAAATTCTGATTCTAATTTTTTAGTATACTTTTTTAGGATATCTGGAATTATTAATTGATCAGGTAAATCTTTTAATAAGATATTTTTTTGATCAAAAGAAAAATTTTCGATAACTTTTTTTTCAATATTTTTTTGAAATACATAATTACTAATACCATTAACAATTAAAAAAGGTGCTATATAATTGATTATAATGTTAGTATCCATAATAATCACTCCCTAGGGCACCTATTATATACATATTTAATTAAAAGTCAATATCCATCATCATTTAATACTGTTTAATTAAATCCATAAATACTTTTTCTAGATTATAATCATAATATTCATTTTTAATAATATTTAAATCATTTGTATAACTTTCTAAAGTCTCAATATTAATGACGCAAACTTTATATTTTAATTTATTAATTTTTTTGTCATATTTATGATAACTTAATCGTCCTGTAATTTTACTGAAATTATATCCACTTAATAGTTCAGTTATAAAGTCGGTGGTAGTTCCATCATTTCCTTCTCCAACTTCTTCATAATCAGATCCTAAAATTCTATATCCAGTTATATTATTTACTATTTGAGCACACTTATTAGATAAGTCATTTAGTTCATCTGATAAATTTGGTTTTGAACTATATATTACTCTTCCAGATGAATGTAATGTTATATAAGCAAATATATTTTGATAATATTTATTATGCCAAAATATCAAAGCTTTAGTTTCTGGTTCATTTCCTAAATATTTTCCAGCATAATATTCCATTTTATTTATAGATGGTTTTAATACTACGGTATTAAGTAAATTATATCTTTTAAAATGTAAGCCAGAATTTTGAGATGGCATATTTCGATTTAAATCAACTCCATTTAAATTACCTTTATAATAATTAAAATCAATTAAATTTCTATTTTTATAAATAAATAAATCTTTATTTTTAATAGTATTAACTCCTGTTATTAATGTATTATACCCATCTGGGTTAACTACGGGTAATACAACTATTTTATAGTTATTTAATAAATTAATAATATCTTTATCTTCTGCTTCATAATTATTTACTAAATCAATAATAAACTTTGTTATAAATAAAGGATTAGCAAATTCAGCTGCATGATTACCTGCTTCAAACATTATCGTTTTATTACCTTTTCCAATAACTATCGAGTATATATTTCTATTATCTACTGATTTACCTATTATTTCTAAATTAACAATATTGGAATTATTTAAATTATAATAGATATTTTCTAATTCTTTATAATCTAAATACTGGTCAAAATTATATAATATTTTTTGATATTCTTTTTTCTTATTTATTATTTGAGTTTTATAATTAATAGCTGATAAATAGTCTTCTTTATTCATACCTTTAGCAAAATATATCACATCATCTTGATTACTTTCTGCTGTGTTTAATATATTTATATCATTATTATTTTCTTTTATATTATCATTATTATTTATTATATATAATACTCCCATTATTAAAATAATAATAAAGAGATAATTAAAAACTTTTTTCATGTTATTTCACCTAAAATAATAATATCAAACTATCATATGATGTTCTAGTAAGATTTAATAATTTTACATGTTGTAGTATTGATAAATATTTTTATCTCATACTAATAACGGTGATAATATGGAATCGATATGGATGAAAGATTATGATGATAAAAATTTACCTAGTATAAATAAAAATATTAATACTCCAATACTTATAATAGGGGGAGGTATTGCAGGCTTGATGTGTGCTTATAATTTAAAGAAAAATAATTTAGATTTTACATTAGTAGATAGTAAAAAATTAGCTTCTGGAGTAAGTGCTAATACAACCGCACAAATTACATATGCTCATACTAATTTATACGATGATATTATTAAAAAACATGGTAAAGAAAAAGCATTAAGATATTTTGATTCACAATTAGATGGTTTTAATATAATGAAAGGTATTATAAAAGAAGAAAATATTAATTGTGATTATAAAGAAGAGAGTACAATAATTGGAGCATACTTACAAAAAAATATGAAAATACTGGATAACCTTCAAAACATTTTAAATAAATATAATTTAAGTAAAGTAATTAATAGTGATAATAATATAATATTTAATAAAAAAAATATTGAAGTAGAAAAACAATTTATTATAAATCCTATTAAATATATGATGGGTATTATTGATATTCTAATAGATAATAATTGTAAATTATATGAAAATTCTAAAGTAACTAAAATTAATAAAGTTAATAATAAATATGAAGTAATAATTAATAATAAATATAAAATAAATACTAATAAAATCATAATGGCTTGTCATTATCCAATTATAAACCCTGATAATTTATATTTTACTAAAATATTTCAAAGTAAGTCATATGCGGTAGCTTTTAAATCTAAATTAAAATTAGATGCTAATTATTTATCTTTAGATGAACCTTATTATTATTTTCGAACTTATGATAATAATACTTTAATAATTGGTGGAAGTGATCATTATACAGGTATTAGTAACGATATAAATAAATGTTATGATGATTTAATATCTAAGATTTATAGAATTGATAAAGATGCTAAAATAGTTTCTAAATGGTTTACTGAAGATTGTATGCCGATTGATTCTCTTCCTTATGTTGGAACATACTCTAATAATCATAAAAATATTATCTTAATAACTGGCTTTCAAAAATGGGGATTTACTAATAGTCATATTGCAGCTAAAAATGTGACTAATATGCTTCTTAATAGAGCTTATGATGATTTATATAAAACTCATCGATTCACTTTATTTAGGGATTTAAAAAGTACTTTTAGAATGATTGCTCATAGTATTGATGGGTTAGTATTAAGTAAATTATGTATTAAAAATGAAGATTTAAGTACCATAAAAATAGATAGTGGTAAAGTAGTAAGATTAAATAATAAAAATATTTTAGTATATCGAGAAAGTAAAGATAATTATATCTTTTTAAAAAATAAATGCACCCATTTAGGATGCTCTCTTATTTGGAATGATGTTGACAAAGTATGGGAATCTAAATGTCATGGTTCAATATTTGATAAATATGGAAAAGTTATTTATGGACCGGCTATTAATGATTTAGAAGAGTTATTTTAATCATGTATATGAAATATAATTATATTCACCTGTTAAAAAATATATTTTTAATATAGTTTTTTTTAGTTTTTTTCTTTAAATATAAGAGTAAACAACCTTTTTGTTTAAAAATGTGTTATGATATAAGTATATAAGACCTTGAAAGGAGAAACATAATGTATAAAATTAATGATGTAGTAGTTTATATTAGAGATGTGTGTAAAATATCTGATGTTGATAATAAAAGTAAATATTATACACTTATACCTATTAATGACAAATCTTTAACAATAAAAATACCTTTCAATAATGATAAAGTAAGAGGATTAATTACTAAAAAAGAAGTTGAAGCTATTATCAAAAAAATTCCTCAAATTGAACTTATTGATTTTAATAATGATAAAATGGTTGAACGTGAATACAAGAAATTATTACATTCAAATGAACATGAAAATCTGATAAAAATAATAAAAACGACTTATTTACGTAATCAAGATCGAATTAATCAAAATAAAAAAGCAAGTGAAAAAGATAGTAGTTTTTTCAATATAGCAGAAAAACTATTATATAATGAATTTGCTGTTGTTTTAGGAAAGACTTATGACGAAACTAAAAATTTTGTTATAAATGAAGTAAATAAAATGAATAATAAAAAATAAAGATAAATATCTTTACTTTTTATTTGTTGCCTCTTCGTGAATTATACCTTACTTGGGTATTATTTTTATTATGATATTGTTTTTTATAGTTTTTAACATTTCTTTTATAATTATTACTAAATTTATTATTTTTATTAGTTTTTTTTGTTACTACTGGAGGTTCTCCTGTTAAACTAATTTCTTTAATTGTGTTTTTTCCTGATAAAATATCAATTAATACAGAAACCAATTTTTCTGAATTATATTTAGCTAATAAATCATTACATACATCTTTAGTTTTAGTAATATCTATTTTTGATAATTTATCGATAATTATATTTTCGATATAATCTTTTTTAGCATTAATTAATTCTTCATTAGTAGGCATATCTTTAGCATTAATCTTAAAATTTGTTTCTTTCTCAATTTTTTTAATATGACTTAATTCAATTTCTTTAATAAAAGAATAAGATATTCCTTTTTTAAAAGCTCTTCCTGTTCTTCCAATTCGATGAATATAGAATTCTACTTCTTGAGGTAAATCAAAATTATAAACATGTGATATATCATTTATATCTAATCCTCTTGCAGCAACATCTGTTGCTACTAATATAGATATATCTTTATTTTTAAATTTTCTCATTACAGCATTTCTTTGTTGTTGGGATAAATCACCATGTATTCCTACCGATTTATAACCACATTTATTTAAAGCTTCGTTTAATTCATCAACTCTTTTTTTAGTTCTTCCAAATATTAATGCTGATTGTGGTTTTTCAATATCTAAAATATTTATTAAGGTAGAAAACTTTTGATTTTCTTTCATAATAATATAATATTGTTCAATATTAGTAGGACTATTTTCTTTATCTTTAACACTTATAAATTCATAATTATTCATAATTGTTTTACTTAATACTAATATTTGTTTAGAAATAGTTGCACTAAATAATAATGTTTGTTTATCTTTAGGTATTCTTTTATTAATAGTAGTAATATCTTCTTTAAAACCTTCTTTAAGCATTTCATCGGCTTCATCTAATATAAAATACTTAACATGAGATAAATTCAATTTTTTATTTCTTAAATGATCATTAATTCTACCTAAGGTTCCTACTACAATTGATGGATTATTTTTTAAATCTTTTCCTTGATCTTTAATAGACATTCCGCCAACTAACGTTGCGCATGATATATTTAAATATTTACCTACTTTTTTAATTTCTCCAACAATTTGCATAGCAAGTTCTCTAGTAGGAGTTACTATTAAACATTCTGTTTGTTTTGATTCAAAATCAATATTATTAAGTATTGGCACAATAAAAGCAGCTGTTTTACCTGTTCCAGTATCAGCTTCGCCGATAATATTTTCTCCTTTTAAAATTAGGGGGATTGTTTTTTCTTGAATAGGCATCATTTTTTCATAACCTAAATCATTTATGGCTGATTTTATTTTTTCATTTATATTTAAATCTTTAAAATTCATATATTTTCCTCTTTTCATAAAAAAAGGGAGCCCCTTCTAAACAAAGGGTTCCCTTAATTAAAATCAATTAATAATAACATATTTTAATCGTTTAGTCAACAAATTTGATAAAATGCAAAGTTTTATGTATATTTTTTTAATTATGTGCTATAATAAGTTGTACGTTTCAGACAATTGTTTTACTTTATTTGAAATGTGATAGAATTTAGGAGGAAATTATGAACCAAGGAACAGTTAAATGGTTTAAAAGTGATAAAGGCTTTGGCTTTATTACAGACGATGAAACTAAAGAAGACATTTTTGTACACTTTTCAGGTATAGTAGGCGATGGTTATAAAGTTCTTGATGAAGGACAAAAAGTATCATTTGATATTGAAAAAGACCCAAAAGATAGTTCTAAAAATAAAGCAGTTAACGTAAATAAAATATAATAACTCATTAAAAACTTCAATATGAAGTTTTTTTTGTTTTAATTTTTATGATATATAATATATTTTAATAAAAGAGATGATAAATAATAATTACTAATAATTTAGAAAAAGATATATACTTGATAGATAAATATTATTCTAAAGGTATGAATGAAATTAAATATTTAAATATAAAAAATAAAATAATAACATACTTACCTAAAAGAAAAAAGAAATATCAAAAAATCAAATATAATTTAGAAAATATTTTAAATTTTAAAGAATATGAAAACATAATAAAAAGATTAAATTTATCTAAGTTTATAAAAGTATTAATTATTGGTAGAAGTATAGATCAAAGAAATATTTATTCATTAGAAATAGGATTCGGTCAAAATATTATTATGTTTGATGCTT
>Ga0265294_10006918_pt1 | contig 13547 bp, 13 predicted proteins | sample MunlanPumphouse3_FD_192504 | JGI IMG/M metagenome (GOLD analysis project Ga0265294, IMG submission 192504) | Groundwater microbial communities from a municipal landfill in Southern Ontario, Canada - Pumphouse #3 | ecosystem: Environmental > Aquatic > Deep subsurface > Groundwater | place... | reverse complement strand
ATTATTACGATAATGTATCAGTTGCAACAAAATCCAATGGTGGAAATTTGGATATATTAAATCCTATACATATAGGTTATTTAGAGTTGATCTTAGCGTCAGATGAAATATTTCCAATATCTAAAGATAAGAATACTCAGCGATTGGAAAAATTAATGAAAGAGAATCTTAATGAGAAAATTAAACACTCTGAAATTTTTAGTATCAATACTGTAAGAAAATCTTTACTAATAGGTGCAAAAATTAAACTCAAGACAATTTCTCTTAGTACAAGAGATTCCGTTCTGCTGAATCAGTTTGTTGAAAGAGGTGGGATTGTAAGTGATCCTTTTATGTACACAGAAATTTCAAATATTGTAAAATAATATCGTTATGAAGCAATTTGTTTTAAATATTATTCTTATAATAGTAAGTGTTTGTACTTATGGGCAAACATACATAACTGTTTATACTAAATTTGGAAATCCAATAGAGGCTATGATAAGAACTGAAATGACAAATACGGAAAAGGAGGATGCTTTAGAATGGGTGTCTACTAATTTTCCTAATGCAACTATCCTTTCTGAGCCAACGGCTTTATATAACTGCCATAGTTATGCATGGAATATGCAGGATGGTGGACCAACATGTTGGATTAATGGGAATGCTAATCTTAGCGTTTATTGGTCAAGTAGAGAGTATTATTCCACTACAACTGCCTCCAATGCGGTAAAAATACATTATTATAACGGCGATCATTCTGCTATTACATCTCCAACTGTTTCGGGTAAATATCTTTCTAAATGGGGATCATTGCCTTTGATGTTGCACGATCCTGATTATTGTCCATATTCACCAGGAAAGAATTATTATAGTAAAAGGACATTTTTTAATAATATATTAGAATGTTCTATTTCAAGTAGAGGCGTTTATGTAGGGGAAATAGCTAACTATTATATAACAAACAATATTATTACTCCGTACGGGTATACTTTGGATTATATATGGAGCATTGTTGATAATAAAGAAGGAGAAAATGTGATAGGCACAGTAGCTACGGTAACAGAAAATGGAGATAATGCAAATATATCATTTAATAAATCAGGCTTGTATACAATAACCTGTGATGTGTATACGAGTATGGGAGAATATATATCATCCTATTGGATTGAAGGTGTTGTTGAATAATAAAAATGTGCCTTATGAAAAAATTCCAGATTTTATTTTTAATCTTATCATTCAGTTCTCTTACGTTGCAGGGGCAAGAGAGAAAATCTGCACTAAATCATGAGATTTATGCTAGTATTGGCTTTGCTGCAGACGAATCTTTTTTCCCGGAATGTGAGCCAGTTTTTAGTGGATTAAACACCTCGTTACAATTTAAAAATCAAAAATATACAAATTCTCTCTCTCTGGGATACATGATTAATCTCTCAAAATCTTTGGGGATTGGACTCTCTTACTCTGCAAGCGAAATGGAGTCTGATTTATGGCTTAATGCAGCTGCCAATAAAACGGCATCTGTAGATGCAAAATATAACATCTTTATGCTCAATGCAAGATACAAATGGTTTGTGAGAGGTAATTTTACTCTGTATTCACGTGTGGGATTAGGTAGCATAAAGATGAATGTGAGCAATCCTATAATGGAGGATTTAAGCAGTTTTGCGGCAATAACAGATTGGGAAGATAAAAGCGGTTTTGCATGGCAGGCAGTTCCTGTAGGTCTGCAGTATGTATTGTTTAATCATCTTGGAATATTTGCAGAGGGCGGTATTGGTGTAGAGTCGTGTTGCTCTATTGGAGTTAAATTATTGTTCTAATATCATCTGCCTATGAAAAGATTGTTCCTGTTATCTGGATTATTGTTGTGCACTTTGTTTGTTTTTGCCCAGGATACCATTACAGAGGTGTATGTGTATGGGGCAAGGGCCGATTTAGGTGTAAGAAGTACCCAGATGAGTGCAATTGCAATTCCCGTAAAGAGTATAAAGAGTGTTCCTGCGCTGTTTGGTGAGGTTGATGTAATGAAAGTTTTGCAGAAATTGCCGGGGGTGCAATCATCGGGAGATGGTACAGCGGGGATCTTTGTAAGGGGTGGCAATTATGATCAAAATCTTATTACATTGGATGGAAGTACCCTTTATAACTCTGAGCATCTTAAAGGGTTTGTATCTGCCATAAATGCAGATATGGTAAATAATGTAGTGCTTTACAAGGGTGCTTTTCCTGCTAGGTATGGAGCAAGATTATCAGGTATTGTGGATATAGGGATAAAGGAGGGGGATTTTGAGAAAATGCAGGGGAGTGTGGGTGTAGGAATGCTCTCCTCTAAAATGCAGTTGGAGGGGCCTATATGGAGAGGTAATACATCATTCAATATTGGTGTTAGAGCATCCTATTTTGATGCAATTGTTATGCCTTTATTGGAGAAGATTTATGATAATCCGAAGAGCCTGCAGCCCTATACCAATATGAATTTTTACGATATAAATGCCAAGTTGGTACACCGTTTTTCTAATAAAGACAAACTCTCAGCAGTTTTTTATTTGGGAAAGGATATAAATGATTCTTCCCCTACTGAGAGTGTGCAATCATACTCATCAGGAAATGCTTCTTACCATAATGAGAGAAGCAATAAGATAGAAAACAGGTGGGGAAATATGGTTTCCAGCCTCTTTTATACACATAATAATGGTAAAAGCTTTAGGGTAAATACCAATTTGAGTTTTAGCAGGTATGATTACAGATTAAAAAACGCATCCCAGATAGATGAGATGGCTACAGATCTTAACAAGCCATCTAAGGTGCTCTATAAATTTAAAGAAGATTCGTATGTTGTGTGCAATTCCGATGTCAGTGACATTGCATTGGCAACTGATTTCCTTTTGGCTAAAGAAAAACATAACATAAGATGGGGTGGAAAAATTTCTTTGCAGCATTTTGGCCCTGTGGTTGATGTTTTTAAGGATAGTTACAAAAAAACGGTATATGGAGATACTCCTGTGGAAACTACACAATTTATTGATACTCTTTTGGGAAACAGCCACAATATGCAAATCATTTCACTCTACGGCGAGGACGATTTTGAGGTAGGCAGTAATTGGAAAATGAATCTTGGGCTGAGATACTCATTGTATGCAGTAAAAGGGAATATGCGCCACTCAGTTGAGCCTCGCCTTTCTGTAAGATACCTTATTAATGATAAAATGGCAGTAAAAGGCTCTTATACCCGTATGGCTCAGGGCTTACACCTTTTAAGCAACAGTAATTTGATAATGCCATCTGATATTTGGGTGCCCGTAACAAAAGAGATACCTTTAATGACAGCTAATCAGTGGGCTCTGGGGTATAATTATAACATTGCAGATGGAATTTATTTTTCGGTTGAGGGGTATTATAAAATGATGGATAATGTGATGGAGTACAGAGAGGGGGCATCATACACCAGAGTAAATGGAGATTGGCAAAATCAGATAGTTTTAGGAGAAGGAAAGGCGTATGGAGTAGAGTTTTTGTTGGAAAAGAGTCTTGAAAATACAACAGGTTGGGTTGGATATACCTGGTCAAAATCTTTGCGCAAATTTGATTCTCCCGATGGAATTATTAATGGAGGAAAAGAGTTTTATGCAGGAAATGATCGACGGCACAATTTGAATATTGTTATTAGTCATACTTTTAATAAACATTGGAAAATATCGGGAACATGGACATACCAAAGTGGCCGTAGGGGAACGATTGCAACTACAACCATCTACGGAGGAAAGCCAGATGAGTTTGATGCCTTTGGAAATCCACTATCTTCCTCATCACATTTGTTTGGGGAGGTAAGTTCACGTAATCCCGAGAAACCAATCCATCTAAACAAATTTTTAAGATATTATACTCCAAAACAGCGTAATGGCTTTATTTTGCCCAATATACACAGGTTGGATCTAAGCCTAGCCTATACAACGGAAACAACAATTGGAGATATGGCTATATCTTTGGATCTTTGCAATATTTATAACAGAATGAATATATCCAATGTTTTTATTGGCTATCATAACAATGAAACTGTCTTGAAAGGAGTTTGTATGCTCCCATTTCTGCCATCTCTTAACATTGTTCTCAATTTTTAGATTATGAAAAGGTTAATGTACATATTGGTAGCATTTGTATTGGCAACAAGTTGTGAGAAGATAATTGATTTTCACCATAGTGATGTTGTGATTGATGGTATAACAATTAATGCACTTGCTGTTGCCGATACAGTTTTTACTGCTTCTGTTTCAAAAGCATATCCGTTTTACAAGGTTGGTGCAATATCGGGAGAGGGTTTCTGGATTTATGAAGGACTACTCCAAGGAGAATATGAACAATTTTTTAAAGATTCTGCAATTGTAAAGGATGCTCTTGTGAAGTTGCAGGTAAATGGAACTCAGCAATATAACATGAAATATGATCCCGTTTCATATTCTTACAAAAGTACATATATTCCCAAAGAGGGGGATCAATTAAAAGTACATGTGGAATATGGAATTTTCCCGATAGCCAATGCAGAGGTGCAGGTTCCGCAATCTCAGAAAATTGAGGTTGTACAGTGGGAAAAGGTATATTCTAAAAATAATTACAGAACAGATGATGGAGATTTATATGATTATACGGGACAAGATACTGTTGCGCGTGTAACACTTAGAATATCAGATTCTGCAGAGGAATCCAATTTTTACAGATTAAAAGTTAGAGGGTATGCGCACAGTCTATACTCGGATGGAAGTATTGCCTATATGCACAACGATATCTTTACTTCTGCCGATATAATTTTTAAAGATGAGCAACTTAATAAAGGTTATAGAGGATGGCCAGCTTATTTCTCAAATATATTCTCAGACCATCTCTTTAATGGCAAAGATTATGAGTTTATCGTTGAAAGCCGCTTGAGAAAAGGAGATGAAGGTACAAACTACATTGTAGTGGAGTTGCAATCTATAACCAATGAGTTGTATTACTATTTAAAATCCACGATGTTGTACCGTATAACAGAGCAGGATGCTTACACAGAGCCTATCTCTATCTACAGTAATATAGAGGATGGATGGGGTATTTTAGGCGCTGTAAGTTCCGATACACATTCCCTTCGTCTATAATCAATGATTATAGGGCGCTGTCCATAATTAGTTTGCAATTCCAGATTACTCCTAGAACAATACAATTTCAACAAACAAACATAAAATGAAGAAACTCCTGCTTATCGCAACAATTGCAACAATCACAAGCAACCTGACGGCTCAAAATGCAAAAACCCAAAGAAGCCACAGCATCAAAGGACCATTGGTAGGGTTGTCATACTCATATGAACACCCCATAGCAGCACAATCAACATTGAATATGGAGCTTATCCTTAATGGAGGTTTTGGCTCCGGCATTTTTTACGACAGCTATTGGGTTGTTGCTCCTGTGCTCAGGATAGAACCAAGATATTACTACAACCTGTCAAAAAGATTTGGGAAAGGGAAGAAAACACTAAACAACTCTGCAAACTACCTTGCATTTGCGGTCGATTACCAGCCCGGAATCAGCATAGGCAAGAATGCAGAGGCAAACCAATATCTCCAGATGGTCCCAAAATACGGACTCAAAAGAACAATAGGCCGCCACTTCATTTTTGAAGTAGCAGCAGGTGTCGGAACCTACATCATTGAAAGCAACAATTGGGAACCAGTCCTGGCAATTGACCTGAAGCTCGGGTACGCATTCTAGAAACGCTTTTTTAAATTCCTGCAAACAGAAAAAATTGTAACTTTAACAACGAGTTATAATTAAAATCTATTACTTTAGGTCTTTAAAATCGCAAAAAAATACGAGCATTAATCAACGAGGAGAGAGAAATGGAGAGAAAGAATGAAAATCAGATTGCCTATTTCAAGGCATGCCTGGAAAGCAGAAGATACAGCAATAGTACAATAAAAACTTACACAGAGGCATTAATGGTTTTTCTAAACCATTATCCTGATAAACACCCCTCTGAAATTTCCAACTCTGATGTAGTTTTATTCAATAGAAATTACATTATTAAAAAAGGTTACTCAGCATCATATCAGAACCAAGTTATTAATGCCATTAAGCTGTTCTTCTTGAAGGTAGAAAACAGGAGTCTTTCAATAGATAATATTGAAAGACCCAAGAAATATTGTCCCTTACCAAAAGTTATTCCTAAAGAGGCTGTTGAAAAGATGCTTACATCAATTCCAAATTTCAAACACAAGACAGCTCTGACTCTAATATATGCCTGTGGCTTAAGAAGAGGTGAATTATTAAATCTTAAACTCAAAGATCTTGACTCTAAACGCCTAACAATCACAATTAAAAATGGGAAAGGCCAAAAAGACAGAGTTTTACCTGTAAGTGAGAAAATAATGGATATGATTATAAAATACTACAGAATGTATCTACCAATCAACTACCTGATTGAAGGGCAGATTAAAGGAAGTCAATACAGTGAAACAAGCCTTGAAAAAATTTTCTATAAATATTTGGGAAGAGTATATAAAAAACATAACTTTACACTGCACTGTTTAAGACACAGTTATGCAACTCATCTTTTAGAGTCCGGAGTAAGTTTGAAAGTAATATAAACCCCAATAAAGGTTTGGTTAGCCCCAGACACTTACTACCCTTAAAGCACCTTTTACACACCTATAAACAAGTTAGCAGTAATGGCAAAAGCCGATTCCAAAAGATAAACAAAAAAGATAAACACGACTGAAAAACATAAATTTGTAGCATATAGATATAAATAATGGATAATCGTTTTACGGACATAATTCATCTAATAAAGCAATCTCGGGAAAACGCGATAAGGTTTGTAAACGCAGAACTGATAAACCTCTATTGGAATATTGGAGAATATATCAGTAAGAAAATTGAGCAATCGGAATGGGGCGACTCAGTTGTGACAGAATTAGCCAAATTCATTCAGACCAATGAACCCGAAATTAAAGGCTTCTCAGACAAGAATCTTTGGAGAATGAAACAATTTTATGAGAGTTACAAGGACTTTCCAAAACTCTCACCACTGGTGAGAGAAATTAGTTGGACAAATAATCTTCTCGTATTCTCAAGATGTAAATCAATTGAAGAAAAGGAGTTTTATCTTAAACTTATTAAGCAAGAAAGTTACAGTAAAAGAGAACTCGACCGTCAAATATCTGCAAGCCTTTTTGAGCGAACAATGATTGGTAATTATAAACTCTCACTGGTGGTGAGAGAAAATAAAAACGACTTAACAGACGCCTTCAAGGACAGTTATGTATTTGAGTTTCTAAACCTACCTGAACCATATAACGAAAGGGATTTACAGCGTGGACTTGTGAGGCAGATGAAGGATTTTATAATAGAACTTGGCAAAGACTTCTTGTTTATAGGAGAAGAATATAAATTGCAAGTTGGCAACAGCGACTTTTTTATAGACCTGCTTTTTTATCACCGTGGACTGCAATGCTTGGTGGCGTTTGAACTCAAAGCCGACAAGTTTAAGCCCGACCATTTAGGGCAACTGAATTTTTACTTAGAAGCATTAGACAGGGATGTTAAGAAGCCAAATGAAAATCCCAGCATTGGGATTTTGCTGTGTAAGGACAAAGACAGCGAAGTTGTTGAATATGCTTTAAGTAGAAGTCTTTCACCGACAATGGTTTCAGAATATAAAACACAACTGCCTGACAAGAAACTTTTACAACAAAAATTACGCACAATGTTTAACAATAAAATCGATGAAAAATAGAACCACTACTGCTAACACGGGTTTTGCGTCAGGCGGGCTGACGTGCAAATTTGGAGCTTTGTGCTCTGAAACCCGCCCGAACGTAAAGCCCGAAACCGTTGTGCATAATTTTAATAACGACATTTATGGAATTAACAGGAGTTTTGCATCCTATTAGAAAAATTATATTATGAAAGCAATAACTATTTTACTATTAAGCCTAATTTGCAGCAATTTACTTGGACAAGAAATTGTAGACAAAGAAATCAAAACAGAAGTTAATGAAGTAACTGTTTTCATTGACAAAGCACAAGTTACAAGACAAAAAACGGTAGAACTTAACTCTGGAATTACAATTTTAAAATTTATAAACCTGTCCCCTTTCATTGACGCAAAAAGTGTTCAGGTTAAAGCGAGTGGTGATGTGACTGTTTTGGCAGTTAATCATCAGCAAAACTTTATTGATAAACTCGAAAAATCGGAAGAAATAATAAAAATTGAAGAAAAACTTGATGACGTAAACGGTCAATTAAAATTAGAAGAAACCTACCTTTCGATTTTAAAAGATGAATTGACTTTTTTAAATGACAATCGGATTATCGGCGGGAAAAACAATGAATTAAATATTTCGACACTCAAAGAAGCATCTGAATTTTACAGTACTAAGCTAACTGCATTAAAACTCAAAGAAATTGAAAGAAATAAAACTTTAGAGAATTTAAGGAAACAGAAGAACGAGCTTAAAAATCAATTAAATACGTTAACAAGCAAAAAAGAATTTGCTTCGGGTGAAATTTTAGTAAAAGTTCAAAGCAAAATTAAAACGAATCCGTCTTTCGAATTATCATACATCGTTGACAATGCAGGTTGGTATCCAACATATGATATTCGTGCAAAAACGATAAATGACCCCGTAGAAATCATTTATAAAGCAAATCTAAGGCAAGACACAAAAGTTGATTGGAAAAATGTTAAACTTAGTTTTTCTTCCTCAAATCCAAATTCTTCGGGAGTTGCTCCCGAACTTAAAACTTATTTTCTCGACTATTACAGTTTGCCGCCTGTTTATAATAAATCAATAAACTCTGTGACTGGTCAGGTTTTAGACCAAGAAAATAATCCATTGCCAGGCGCGACAGTAATGGTTCCAGAAACGACAATTGGAGCCGTCACGGATATGAACGGAAAATATTCGATTACACTTCCAAATAATGCGGGTTATTTAAGTTTCTCATTTATTGGTTTCAAGACTCAAACTTTGCCAATCACAAGTTCAGTAATTAATGTAAAAATGGTTGAAGATGTAATGTTATTAGAAGAAGTTGCAGTGGTTGCTTATGGCGTTCAGGAAGATGCTGATATTTCAACACAACTTCAAGGCAGAGTCGCAGGAGTTTCAGTAAATAAAACAAAAAGCAGGGACGCAGAAAGTATTGCAATTCCTTTTGAACATACGGAAAATCAAACGTCAATAAATTTTGAAATTACAACGCCGTATTCAGTCAATTCAGACAATAAGAACTATTCGGTTGACATGGTAGTTTATCAAGTACCTGCATTCTTCCAATATTATTCAGTACCTAAAATTGAAAAAGAAGCTTACTTAATAGCAAATATCACTGACTGGGAAAAATATAATTTATTGGAAGGTGAAGCCAATATATTTTTCGAGGGAACATTTGTTGGGAAATCACTTTTAGATGTTCGGTTCGCATCAGATACCTTGCAACTTTCGTTGGGTAAAGACAAAAATGTAATTGTTAACCGAGAAAAAGAAAAAGATTTTGAAACCAGACAATTTATTGGTTCAAAGAAAGAAGAATCAAAATCTTGGAAAACAACTATTAAAAACAACAAAAGTCAAGAAATTATTATGGTTGTACTTGACCAAGCTCCTGTATCAAGACTTGAAGAAATTGAAGTTAACATTCAAAATATTTCAGGAGGTAAGCTAAACAAAGAAAGTGGAGAAGTTAAATGGGAGTTTACGTTAAAACCAATGGAGAAAAAGGAATTTGATTTAAAATATTCAGTTAAATATCCAAAATCGAGGAATTTGACAATAGAATAAAAAGCAACAGAAGCACCTCTCATCTTTTTTCACATGTGTTTGATTATGTGGGAGTAAAGCACGAGATGTTTGCACTTTAAAATATTCTCCTGTTAATTTAGTGCAGAGGTCCAGTGCTTAAATAACTCAATTTGTGAAATATGTGAAAAAAGATGAGACCTGCAATTGCTGAGACCTGCAATTGCTGTGACACATGTTGTCAAACTGAGCGTGTAAATTTGCTGAACTAATATTTCAAACTAACAATTATGGAGGCAGAGTTGGAATCAAACAGCAAGCGAAAGAAAAAGGCAAGCAAAAGATTTACTGTATGGGTAGATGACAATTTTCATTATATGGACGAAAGTGAGCGGTACAAGCAAGGCGAGTATGATATTCTTGAAGAGGCCATAGCAGCATGCAAAAAAGTAGTTGAGACATCCGTGGAATACAAGCCAGGAGCCACAGCTGATGATTTATATGGCGAGTACATTATGTTTGGCGAAGAACCATTTATTGTAGGAGAGGTAGAGTTTGACGCATTTAACGCCCGTAAATATGCCAAGGAGTATTTCCAAAAACTATGTGAGGGAAAATGAAATATGTAAAAGTTAATAAAGGATCCTTAGGCAGAGCTGTTGCTATTGCTGTTGAGGCGCATGCCGGCCAATTTGATAAAGCTGGTGCAGATTATATTGAACACCCTATTAGGGTTATGTCTGTCGGTAAGAGTGTTGATGAAAAAATCGTTGGTGTTTTGCACGATGTTATCGAAGATTCTGCATGGACAATTGAAATGCTAAGGGCAGAGGGTTTTTCTGAAACGGTTTTAAATGCCCTGGTTTGTTTGACAAAATTGTCAGAGGATGAACCTTATGATCAATTTATTTCCAGAGTCTCATTAAATCCGTTGGCTAAGACTGTTAAGCTAAATGACCTAACCGATAATATGGATATCCGCAGATTAGTGGAAATAAATGATAACGATGTGGCTAGACTGCGAAAGTATTTGAAAGCATACAGGATGCTTTTGTGAACCAGCAAGGTGTAAACTAGAAATTGCCGGTGTATTTTACAAATTGAGCAATCGCGATTACAAATGAATTCAGTGAGGCTCAAAAGCTTAGCCATGTAAAGAATCTGCAAGATTCAATAAATGGACAAGGCTGTGGCATGTAAATTATTTATTTGTAAGTGTTTGGGTTTAAGTTTGAAAAACGTAAATTTACTTCAAGTTGTTATATTAATTCAAAGAAATTATGAATGAAAGAGAATGGGTCAAAAGTATAATTGGGAATTTGGAACGTTCTCTCAAAGAGAGGAATAAAAACTTAAAAGTTACAGATGGATTTCGTTTACCGTATTCAAATGAAATCTTTATGTATGTTGGAGATAAGCCATCTAAATTTAAGCAGATAGGCTATGAGACAGATATTTTAGTTTATGAAATCATTGAGGATGATAAGTGGAAGCCAAGAATTGTCATTGAAACGAAGATTAATAGCGTTACTACACATGATGCAATAACGTATAGCCAAAAAGCACAGTCACATAAAAATATTCATCCATATTTAAGATATGGTATTTTACTAGGTAATATGAATGGAACACCTTTACCGGGTAGACTTTTTAGGCATGGACAACATTTTGATTTTATGCAATCATGGAAGGGTTTTGAAGCAGAATCTGAAGAATGGGAGAAATTAATGGAAATTCTTGAAAATGAGATTGAAACAAGTAAGGTTTTAGAAGAGATAATCTACAATTCTAGAACGAAATCAAGAGATAAATACACTATACTGCATAGACCCTTGCTATTGAAGTAACAATTATTTTAGTAAAAATCTAATCAATGAAAAGGACAATATTCGACTCATTAATGATAGCAGACAGTGAAAGAATCCACACGCAAACCCTCGCATGGATTTTATTACTAGATGAAGATAAGTTCCCAAATAAATCAAAATTTATAAGTAGTTTGTTTAAGTGTTTCATAATTGGACTTGTATTTGGACTTAGCGTCAGAGGAAATTTAAGTTTAGAGTGGCGACTGTTTCTTGCAACAGGAATTTGCGGTGGGTTCACAACCAGCAAGGAATAATCCAAAAGAGGTGCTGAAACATGAAGCAATAAATAAAAAATTATATCTTTATTAGGTAATTTTTTTTAACAAATAGGAATTAAATATGAGTGAACTAATTAATAATTCAGAGAATAGAAAGAACAAACTGAAAGAGTTGATTCTTAAACTACATGACGGAATTTCTGAAAGTGAAGTACGTACAGAGCTAATGGAAACTTTAAGTGGCATTCCATATGGAGAGGTAATAGAGGTTGAGCAGGAGCTAATTGATGCGGGATTGCCAGAAGAGGAGGTCTTAAAACTGTGTGATGTTCATGGTGCGGTTTTACATGGGAATATAGACCTTTCTGCCTCAAAGCAAGTGCCAGAAGACCATCCTATAGACGTTATGTTAAAAGAGAATGCTCAGGTTAAAGAGCTTGCAAATAACATTATTGAGCTAATTGAGAAAATAAAAGAGAGCAATAAGCTAGATGGCAATTCAGAGATTCTGCAGTTAAGAGGGTTTTTTAATGCCCTATTCGATGTAGATAAGCACTATAATAGGAAAGAGTACTTAATGTTTCCCTACCTTGAAAACTATGGTATTACAGGGCCGCCTAAAGTTATGTGGGGTAAGCATGACGAGATTCGCGAACTTATAAAAGGTTGCATAGAACTTCTACAGACAGAAAAGATAGCAGTAGATGAATTATTAGCCTCGGCAGATTTAATCTTGATACCTACTGTTACCCAGGCGGTTGATATGACTAAAAAAGAAGAGGAGATACTTTTTCCAATGGCTTTAGACAAATTAACTGAGGCAGAATGGTACGAAGTTGCAAAACAATCTCTGGAAATTGGGTTTTGTTTGTACGACCCACCTACAAACTGGAAACCAGATTGGGTTACAGAAGATGAGCTTACAGAGATGAATAAAATAGGCGGAACTATTCAGCTACCATCTGGCAGTTTTTCTGTAGAGGAGTTATTAGCAATTTTAAACCACCTTCCTATAGATATGACCTTTGTAGATAAAGACGATAAGGTAAAATATTTTTCACAAGGAAAAGAGAGGATTTTTCAAAGGAATAGAGCAATTTTAAACAGAGATGTTAGATTGTGCCACCCACCTGCCAGTTCACATATTGTAGATAAGATAATAGATGATTTCAAAAGTGGAAAAGAAGATAGTGCCCCTTTTTGGATAAACATGGGTGGCAAAATGATACATATAGAATATTTTGCATTAAGAAATGAGAAGGGAGAGTACCTAGGTACCCTAGAAGTCTCTAATAACATACAAGGTTATAGAGATTTAGAAGGGGAGCAAAGAATTTTATCTTATTCAAAGGAGTAAATTATGGAAAATAATAAATTAATTATAAGTCCTAAGACAAAAGTATTGCAATTGATTGAGACCTACCCACAGCTAGAAGAGGTTTTAATTAATTATTTGCCAGCTTTTAAAAAGTTGAAAAACCCAGTATTAAGAAAAACAGTTGCAAAAATAACAACACTGCAACAAGCCTCAATAGTTGGGAATGTAAAAGTAGAAGAGTTGATAAATACTTTAAGGAGAGAGATTGGGCAAGAGACTATAGAGATGGCAAGCGAGGTAAATTACAATACCAAACAGCCAGCTTGGTTCGATTTGTCTAAAGTAAAATCTGAGTTAGATGTTAGAGAGATGCTAAATTCTGGCGAACAGC
>Ga0265294_10006917_pt1 | contig 13547 bp, 13 predicted proteins | sample MunlanPumphouse3_FD_192504 | JGI IMG/M metagenome (GOLD analysis project Ga0265294, IMG submission 192504) | Groundwater microbial communities from a municipal landfill in Southern Ontario, Canada - Pumphouse #3 | ecosystem: Environmental > Aquatic > Deep subsurface > Groundwater | place... | reverse complement strand
ATATTAAAAAAAGAATGAAAAAATTTAAGTATAATGTTGCTATTTCTGGAGCTTCTGATGTAGAAATATGCACAGACGGAACAAAAGAAAAAGCTTTTGAATTGGGTCAAGAGCTTGCAAGAAATAAGTGTGTTGTAATCTCAGGTGCAACAAAGGGGATACCGCATAAAGTATCTCGCGGAAATAGAGAAGCGGGAGGAGTAAATGTTGGTTTTTCTCCAGCAGTTACAAGAGCTGCACATACAAAATGTTATAAGCTTCCAAGTGAACCATATGACATAATTATATTTACAGGGGCTGATTATGCTGGGCGAGATATTGTTATGACAAAAGCAGCAGAGGCAATGATTATTATTTCAGGGAGCACAGGAACAATGCATGAGTTTTTAACTGCCTTTGAAACAGGGAAAATCATTGGGGTGCTTGAGGGAACAGGAGGTATAGCTGATGAGATAAGACATTTCTTAAAGGTTGCAAGAAAAAGAGCAAAGGCACCTATTTTATATCACAAAGAGCCAAAGGAGCTTGTTAAATTAGTAGTAGCAGAGCTTCAGAAAAATGATAAATTAAATTGATGAAAATAATTGCTGATTTTCATATACATTCTAAATATTCAAGGGCAGTGAGTCCAAAAATGAATTTAGAAGAAATAAGTAAGCACGGGAAAATAAAGGGGATTGATATTATTGGCACAGGAGATTTTACACATCCTTTGTGGTTTTCGGAATTAAAAGAAAAATTAGTTTTAAATTCATCTAATTTTTATTCTTTAAAAGGAGGAAACTCTATTAATTTTGTTATTACAGGGGAGGTTAGTTTGATCTATGTTAAGAATGGAAAAACTAGGAAAGTGCATATTGTTTTAATTTGTCCAGATTTAGAGATTGCAGAGAAAGTGAATAAAAGGCTGGCAGAAGATCAGAATTTAAGTTCTGATGGAAGACCTATTTTTTCACTTGATGCAAAAGAGTTTTTGAAAATTATATTAGATATATCAAAAGACATAGTAGTTATACCAGCGCATATTATGACACCATGGTTTTCTTTGTATGGGTCACGTTCTGGTTTTGATTCAATATATGAATGTTTTGAAGAGCTTTCAGATTATATTTACGCGTTTGAAACAGGTTTGTCTGCTGACCCTTCAATGCTTGTTCAAATAAAGGAATGTAGAGAAAGAACTTTGCTTTCTAATTCTGATGCCCATTCTCCTGCTAAATTGGGAAGAGAAGCAAATGTTTTTGATTGTGACTTAAATTATAATGCAGTTATTCAGAAAATTAAAGAGAATGATCTTTTAGAAACAATTGAGTTTTACCCTGAAGAAGGAAAGTATTTTAATGATGGACATAGAAAATGTGGGATTAATTTTTCTTATAAAGAAACTGAAAAGTATGGTGGGATATGTCCAGTGTGTCAAAAACCACTTACACTTGGTGTTTTAAATAGGGTAAGTGCGTTAAGTGATTTTAAAGGAGGTACTGATTGCAAGTTTAAAAGCTTAGTGCCACTTCGAGAGATATTAGGGGAAATATTAGGAGTCCAGCCTTTAACAAAAACAGTTAGTCGGGAATATGAGAAATTGATTAGAGAATTTAAATCTGAATTTAATATTTTACTTTATGAAGATATTGCAAATATTAAGAAGATAGACAAAGTGCTTTCAATTGCAATTGAAAAAGTAAGAAAGGGAGAGATTGAAATTACCCCAGGATATGATGGAGAGTTTGGAAAAGTTAGAGTTTTTGGAGAAGGGCAAAAAGAAAAACAAATTTTACAACAAACACTATTATGACATTAGGAGAAATAATGAGACCAAAGAATATAGAGGATTTTTATGGACAGGAGAAAATATTAGGCAAGAATAGTTTGCTTAGGAAAGCAATTGAAAGTGATAATATTCCCTCTATGATTTTTTATGGTCCTCCAGGAACAGGGAAAACAACATTAGCAAAAATAATTGCAAACAAGACCAAGCTTCATTTTGAAGAGTTAAGCGCTACTAATTCAGGGGTTAAAGATTTTAGATTAATAATTGAACGAGCAAAAGTTAATAAAAGACTAAAGGAAAGAACAATTCTTTTTATTGATGAAATTCATAGATGGAATAAAAAGCAACAAGATGGACTTTTACCATACATTGAAGACGGAACTATTATTTTAATTGGAGCTACAACAGAAAATCCTAATTTTGAGATTAATAAGGCGCTTTTATCCAGGTGCAGGATTTTTGTTTTTGAGAAATTAGAAGAAAATGAAATTAAAAATATTATTCAAAAAGCAATTTTGAAAAAGGAAGTTAAAATAAATAGCGAAGCTATTAATGTTTTAAGCAAAATAAGTAATGGGGACGCAAGAATTGCCTTAAATGTTTTAGATTATGCTTCTTGTTTTTACAAAAGGATTGGGGAAGAGGAGGTTAAAGAAGCTTTTCAAAAACAAATGTATGAGCATAATTATATTTCCGCTTTAATTGAGGCAATGAGAGAGGGAGATGAAAAAAAAGCTATTTTTTATCTTGTTTCAATGCTTGAGGCAGGAGAGGATCCTTTATACATTGCAAGAAGGTTGGTTGTTTTTGCATCAGAAGATATTGGTCTTCAAAATTCTTTGGCATTAAACCAAGCAATAGATGTTTTTAATGCATGTCATTATGTTGGTATGCCAGAATGTAGATTTAATTTAATGCAGGGTGTTGTTTATATGTGTAGGAATAAAAAATCTAGAACACTTTTTGATGCGTATGAAGAAACTAAAGATAAGTTATCTTAGATAAAGATTTTTATATCTTACGTGCTGGTCATAGTTTTCGCTAAAATAGGTGACGCCATTTTTATCTGAGAGATAGTAATAATAGTTATTTTCTATTGGGTCTAAAACTGCCTGAATGCTTTCAAGTCCAGGATTACAGATCGGAGTGATAGGTAATCCTTTATATTTATATGTGTTATAGGGTGAGTCAATTTTTGAATTAAAACCATTATTAACATAAAGAATAGTAGCATCAATTTGAAGAAGCATATCAATTTCAAGTCTTTTTAGAATAACATGGGCAACCTTTTTTTTGTCTTCTTCTTTATTTACCTCTTTTTCAATAAGAGAACCTATGGTTAAAGTATCGTAGAAATTACTCTTGTCTTCTATTTTATCCCATACTTTTTTTTCAAAGTTAGCTAGCATTTTTTTAATAATGATTTCAGCAGTGTCGTTTTTATTTATATAGTATGTGTCTGGAAACAAAAAGCCCTCTAGGCTTGCTTGTTTTGGCTTTTCTTTTAGAAATTTAAATTCATTTGAAAGGTTTTTAGAAGCTTGCCCTTGTTTTCCAGCGATATCAAAGAAATCTTGTTTTTCAAAGAGTCCTTTTTTTTCTAAATATTGGGCAATATTATTTATGGTCCAACCTTCTTGGATCACAATTTTTTCTTTAACAGTGTTTCCTGAAATAAAGGCTTTAATGATTTCATTTGTACTCATATGGGAGTTTAGTTTGTATGTGCCTGCCTTAATGTTTTCAGGATTATCTTTTAAATAAAGTTGGATATAGAAAAGATGGCTACTTTTAATAAAGCCATTATCTTTTAAATTACAAGAAATTGTTTTTAGGGTTTCCCCTGTTTCAATAGTGAAAAGTCCCTCTTTGTAATTTATTGAAAAATTACTTATAATAAAACATATTGAGATTATAAATAATAAAATACAAAGTAAAAGCTTTTTTGGAATATACATATATATAAAAGTATATAAGAAAAAGTAAATTTGTAAAGTAAGCTTATGAAGAAAAAAATCTTTTTAATATGTTTAGTGCTTGTTTCAAGTCTTGTGTTTATAAGTGTAAATGCAAAAAAATATAATATATTTGAGCTATTTGAAAAAAAGGCAGAATGTACAAAGGCTTATATACCAGTTTGTTCAAAAACAGCTAAGACATTTGATAATGTTTGTCTTTTAGAGGAAAGCGAGGAAGAATTAGATTACTATGGAAGATGTATAGAATACCCTTATAATTTATCAGTGGATAAGTGTATTGAAGAGGGTTTTTCATGGGATGGATATAGATGTTATGAAAAAGACAAGGAGGGAATAATTTATGAGGGAGATGGGTTTGAGATAATGCTTCCAGCTGATTCTATTATTTATGATGATTTTATTGAACTTCCAAAAGAAAGTAATAAGAGCAATTTGATTTTTAAAAAGCTAGAGTTTGTTTCAGAAAATTATATTGAAGATATTTTAGATTATACAAAAGTAAATAGTAGAGAAGATAATTTAATAAAAGGAGAAACAAGCTTAGATTATGGAGACGAAGTTTTAGCAGATATTGATTATGAATATTATATTTTTGAAGACAAAATAGGAGTCTTATTTTCTTTGTATTCGAATGGAAAATATAATGAAAAAATAGAAACAAGTAGTTTCTCTTCTATTTTTGACTCTTTAGTCTTAGTTGAAAGAAGTGAAGAGCTTTTATCTCCTTGCGAAGAATATGGAGATTTAAATAGTGATGGGATTCTATCAAAAGATGATTTGAATTATTTTATATTTGGTACAGTTGAAAATAATATGCAAAAAAGAGGAGATTTAAATGGCGATAATGTAGTGGATGAAAAAGATGAGAATATTCTTTATAGTTTTTTAAATAAAGATATTCATACTTTTCCTGTTTGCTTAGACCAGAAGATAATTAAAAAAGGGAGTGTCCCCAAAATAAGTTTTAATAATAATTTTACAGTTAAGCAAAATGCTCAAAAAACAGAAACAAAAGTGATTTTTAATTTTGATGTAATCGCTTCAGAAGGTGATGTGTATATTGGAGCTAATAGTTTTAATATTAAAAATGACTTTATAGAAGATTTAACTTGGAGTACAGGTGCGGAAATAAAAGAGGAGGGATACATATTTATAGAAAAAGGGAAAACAACCTGGGTTTCAGTTGAAATTGATTTAAAGGCAAAGAAGAATCCTTCCTATGCAAAAGTTAGCATTGATGAAATTAATTATTTAAACGAAAAAGGAGAGGTAGAAAAGCTTGAGACTAAAATAAGTACAAATGATATTTATTTAAATTATATTAAAGAAGAAGGAAATCTAATATGTGAAAATTTTGGAGATGTGAATGGTGATGACATTATAGATGAAAAAGATATAGCGCTTATACTTTATGAAGATGAATTAAGTGATGAACAAAAATTAAGAGCGGATGTTAATTTAGATGGAGAGGTTAATATACTAGATGCAGTTGAAATTAAAAAATATCTTTTAAGGGGAGAGGTATTACCTGTTTGTTTTAAAACTTTTCCTCCTAGGATATATGATAATTCTTTAATTGGTGTCATAAGTAATGAAGATTATTCAAAGCATATAACAATAACATTTTATTTAGATTCTAATTTAGGGGATGCTTTTATTCCTGCTAAAGTTTCTTTCAATCAAGATGATGAAACAGCAGGTATATTTATAGAGCTTGAAAAAGATGGAGCTGTGGCTTTTAAAAATATAGAATTGTGGAGCAGTGCAGAATTAAATAAAGAAGGATTTTTAAGAATTAAAAAAGGTGTTCCTAATTGGATTAAAATTGAGCTTGATGTATATGCTATAAAAGACACTGCGCTTTTGAATTTTAGGATTAACAAGATTGGCTACTTAGATGGCTATATTTATCCTTTAAATATTGAGACTGGAGATATGTTTTTGAATTTTGAAGAGGAGCCACTATGTAATAAATTAGGAGACCTTAATTTAGATGGACGTATTACATATACTGACTATGATTATTTAAAAAACAATTTAAATATAATACTTAAGAATCCTGAATTATTTGAAAGGGCTGATTTAAATGGAGATGGTAAAATAGATAAATTAGATTTAAAAGAACTTGATGATTATTTAAATCAAAAGATTAAAACATTCTCAGGAAGCTCTAAGAAAGCTTGCAGTTTAGAAGTAGAACCTGTATATACAAAGGACGGGTTAATATATGCAAATGAATGTTATTTAAGCAATACACAAGAAGTAAAGTGCTATATTAACAAAGATTGTAATTTATGATAGATGGAATTTTATTATTTTTTATTCTTCTTTTAATATACTCTTTTTGGTGGTTTGATTTTAGTTTCTTTAATAGAAATGTTTCTAAGTTTGTAAAAGAATTTAAAAAGGAAATTAAAGAAAATGACATTATTATTATTTTTAATGCAGGAGGCTGGGGAACTGTACCTTATGAAAAAGCTTTTGATTTGAATCCATTTTCTGATTTTATTAAAGATTATTTAAAAGAAAAAGGATACAAGGTTTCTATTATTCAATATTTTAGAACAGAGGATCATTTAATTGGGAGACTTGGATATATTAAAGATTATATTCTTGACTTTAAGAAACAATCAAGTCATATTTCCTCTATAATTAAAGAAACGGAGAAGAAAATAATATTGATTGGGCTTTCAAATGGTGCTTTATTAGTGGACGAAATTATGGAAAAAGTAAAAGACAAAGAAAACATATTTAGTATTGAAATTGGGAAGCCTTTTTTTGGTGTACATAGTGAAAATAAGAATATTCTTTTAATTAGGAATCCTGAGGACAGATTATGTAATAAGGATTTTGTTGAGCTTTTCAAAAGTCTTTTTATTTTTGCTCCTTTAAGATGGCTTAAGAATTTTATTTTAGGAGAAGGTATTTCTTTTAATTCGTCTGTTGAAATTAAGGGACATAATTATATTCTTCAAAAACATAAAATAAAAATAAGTAATTTTATTGATGAGAAAATTATATGATCAGAGTTTTAGTATCTATTATATTTGGAGGGATTATTTTTGTGTATGTTGGCAATACTATTGGCTGGGATTTTATACTTACAGGATGTAAGAAATTTTTAAGTTTTGAGGGTGTGATTATAATTGCTTTGTCTTTTTTTATTGCTTTTCTAGGAAGCTTAAGATGGAAGAAAATACTTAAAGGGGAAAAGATAAAAGAAAAAGATTTATTTAAAACATATATTGGAGGGTTTTCTCTTATGTATTTATTTCCTATGATTTTATTTGGAAGTGAACTTTTTAGGGCATCAATATTAAAGCATCGATATAAAGTAAATTTGGATAGTGCCTTAGCGTCTGTTTTTATAGAGAGGATTTTAGAATGGACAATAAATATTATTGTAATAATAACTGGTGTTTTATATTTTTTTTATGCTATTAAAAAACCAACTTTTAACCTTGGTATTATTTTTACAGGAACAATTTTGATCACATTAATTATTCTTATAGCTGTTTATTTTTATATATTTAAGAAAAAAAGTTTTTTAAGAAATATTTTGTTTAAACTTAAAAAGGAAAATATTGCAGTGAAAGTTGAACAAAAAGTTTTTGAATATTTTGATGTTAAAAATATTAATTTATGGGAGGGTTATTTTTTGTCTTTTTTAAAAGCCATGGCAATGTTTTTAAGAGTGTGGGTCATACTATACTTCTTAGATAGTATTTTGCCTTTAAGGGAGGTTTACCCAATTTTAGGATTTTCTTTTTTAAGCACACTAATTCCAATCCCAGCAGCATTAGGAGTGCAGGAATTAATACAAGCTTTTGCTTTTGAGAACTTGAGTATTAAAACTGGTATTTCCTCTGTTTTTTCAATGCTTTTAAGAAATGGAGATATAATTGTTTCTTTGACTGGGCTTGTATTATTTTCTAAGATAGGCTATGACTTTTTATTTAAAAATGAAAAACGAAAAAATAGCAAAAATATTGTTTGAGATAGGTGAGTATCTTGAGCTTGATAATATACCTTTTAAACCGCGGGCATATCAAATGGCTGCTCTTTCAATTGATAATTTAGAAGAAGATATTCAAGGGATTTATAATGAAAAAGGTATAAAAGGGGTTTTAGAAATTCAAGGAGTTGGAAAAGGGATTGCTTTAAAAATTGAAGAATATTTAAAGACTGGGAAGATAAAATACTTAGAGGAGTTAAGAAGGAAAAAGACAATAGATGTTAAGAATTTATTAAAGGTAGAAGGGTTAGGTCCTAAGCGAATAAATTTTTTAAATAAAGAGCTTGGCATTACAAACATTTTAGAATTGAAGCAGGCAATTAAGGAAAATAAACTAAAAGAGCTTAAAGGGTTTGGAGAGAAAAGTCAGCAAAATATATTAGAATCTATTGCTTTTGTTGAGACAAGTGGATTAAGATATATGCTTTCAGAAGTACAAAAAGATGTTTCAATGATTTTAGAGAAATTTAAAAGGTTAAAAGAAGTTGAGAAAATAGAGGTAGCAGGGTCTTATAGAAGGAAAAAAGAAACAATAGGAGATGTTGATATTTTAATTGCATCTTCAAAACCTAAAAAGATAATGGATGAGTTTACTTCTTTTGAAGGGGTTTCTCGGGTATGGGGCAAAGGTAAAACAAAAACTTCTTTAAGAATGGAAAAGGGTTTTAATATTGATTTAAGGGTGGTTCCTTTAGGTTCGTTTGGTTCTGCCTTGCAGTATTTTACAGGTTCAAAAGAACATAACGTAGCTTTAAGAAGACTTGCTATTTCAAAGGGGTATAAGTTAAATGAATATGGACTTTTCAAAGAAGGAGTTTTAAAGGCAGGTAAAGATGAGGTGGGTATTTATAAAAAGCTTGGGCTTCAATTTATTCCACCTGAATTAAGAGAAAATAGGGGAGAAATTGAAGCAGGACTTAAAAGAAAAATACCAAAGCTTATAGAGTTAAAAGATATTAGAGGAGATTTTCATACTCATTCTAATTTTGCAGGAACATTAATTTCTATGGAGGAGATTGTTTTAAAAGCAATTCAAAAAGGGTATGAATACATTGGCATATCAGATCACACAAAAGCACTTAAAATAGAGAATGGTTTAGATGAAAAAGGACTAGCTCTCCAGGCAAAAGAGATTGAGAAGTTGAATAAGAAGTATAGGGAGATAAGGATATTTCATGGAGCAGAAGTTAATATTTTAAAAGATGGGTCATTGGATATTAAAAATAGTGCGCTTAAAGAACTTGATTTTGTAAATATTGGAGTGCATGCTAATTTTAAAATGAAAAAAGAGGAGATGACAGAAAGAGTGCTTAAGGCAATGTCTAATCCTTATGTTACATGTCTAGTACATCCTACAGGAAGAATAGTAAATAAAAGAGAGGCTTATGATATTGACCTTGAAAAAATATTTGAATTTGCTAATCTAAGAAAGATTTTGCTTGAGGTTAGTTCGTCGCATAGATTAGATTTAAATGATTATAATATTAAAAGAGCAAAAGAAAAAGGTTGTAAGTTCTTGATAAATACGGACACTCATATGTTAAAGCATATGAACAGAATGAAATATGGTATTTATCAGGCAAGGCGGGGGTGGCTTACTAAAAAAGATGTTATTAACACACTCCCATTAAATAAGATTTATGGAAAAATCAGCAGGTCTAATAATTTATAGGAAAGAAAAGGAACATATATATTATCTTTTATTACGTTATCAGTCTTTAGCAAAAAAAGGGATTGATTATTGGGGGTTTCCTAAGGGGCATATTGAAGGAAAAGAAACTGAAAAACAAACAGCTATAAGAGAGGCTTATGAGGAAACAGGAATTAGAGATTTAGTAATTGTTAAAGATTTTAAATATGTGATAGATTATTGTTTTAGGAAAAAAGGGAAAATAGTTTTTAAAACAGTTACTTTTTTTATTGCAGAAACTAAAACAAAAGAAGTAAAGGTTTCTTTTGAGCATATTGGGTATCAATGGATTAAATATAATCAAGCTATTAAAGAGTTAAACTTTTTAAATGATGTTGCTATGCTTAAAAAAGCACATAGGTTTATTACAAGAAAATGACAAAAGCTCTTCTTTTATATTCAAAAGGATTAGACTCTATTTTAGCAAAAGAGATTTTAGAAAAACAAGGAATTGAGGTGCATACTATGAATTTTGGGTCTTGTTTTTTTGAGGGAGAGATTGATATTTCTGATGAACTTTTAGAAGTCGTTAAAAAGCCTAAATATGGGAGAGGTAAAGGTATGAATCCTTGTTTGGATTGTCATCTTTTAATGTACAAAAAGGCAAAGGAAATAATGCTTGAGAAAGGTTATGATTTTATAGCAACAGGGGAAGTAGTTTCTCAACGTCCTTTTTCTCAGACTAGAGATAAACTTCTTTTTTTAGAAAAGAAAGCAGGTCTTGAAGGTTTGATTTTAAGACCTTTGTCTCAGAAATTATTTCCTTTAACTTCTTTTGAAAAAAAAGGAATAGTTAAAAGAGATGAGTTTTATGATATTTCAGGGAAGAGTAGAAAAAGACAATTAGAACTTGCAAAAGAGTTTGGGATTTCTTCTATACCAATGCCAGCTGGAGGATGTATTTTAACTGATAAGGAATATTCAAAGAAATTAAAAAAGCTCATAGAGATAAAGCCTGATTTTGATTCTAATGATGCAAAAGTTTTAACAAAAGGAAGAGTATTTTTTGATGAAAAAACAATGTTTGTTGTAACAAGGAACAAGGAGGAGGGGGAAGAGATAAGGAATTTTTTTAAAAAAGGGGATGTGGTTTTAGAACCTCAGAACTTTCCTGGTCCCACAGTTTTAGTTAGGGGATCTCTTATTAAAAAAGGAAAAGAGTATTTAATTAAATACTCTAAAAAAGTTCCTGAAAAGCCTAATATTTTAATTAAGCGTATTTAAGATTTCATTAAATATTTCTGGTTTTTTGTTTGCAAGCTCAGCTAAAATTTTTCTATTAATATCAATGTTTTCTTTTTTTAGTTTTCCTATGAATTTGCTATAAGAAATACCTTTTTCTTTAGAAAGTGCACTGATTTGAGTTTGCCATAATTTTCTTTTTTCTCTTTTTCTGACTTTTCTGTCTCTATATGAATAAGACCATGCTTTCATTAAGGCTTGCTTTGCAGCTCTAAAGCATTTCTTTCTTGTCCATTTAAATCCTTTGGCTTGCTTAATAGTTTTCTTTTTCCTTTTTTGTGCTTGTGTTCCTCTTTTGACTCGTACCATAATTATGATTTTAATAATTTTTTAATCTTCTTTGCTTCGGGTTCTGCAACCTTTACCATTTTTCTAAGTCGTCTTCTTTTGCTTGAAGTTTGTTTAGATAAAAGATGATCTTGCCCGCTTGGCATTCTTAAAACTTTACCCTTTTTGGTAATTTTAAATCTTTTAGCTATTGATTTTCTGGTTTTTTGTTTCATTTTTTTGATATTATCATGGAAAGGCCTCTGGGCACTTTTTTTAATTCTCTTTCTATTTTAATTTCAATTCCTTGGCTTTCAATAATCTCAATTAACTGTCTAACTTTTTCTTTTCCAACTTGACCTAATCCTTTTTGCCTTCCTCTTAAAATTAAATCAATTCTTACTTTTTCTCTGTTGTTTAGGAATTTAATTGCATTTTTTGCTCTTATTTGAAGGTCGTTTTGTGAGATATTGAAAGATAGTCTAATGCTTTTAAGTTCTCCTGATTTTGCTTTTGGTTTTTTATTTTTTTTCTTTAGAGAATAAAGGTATTTACCATAATCTCCAATTTTACATACAGGGGGAACAACTTTTTCAGTTACTTGAATCAGGTCTAGGTTACGCTCTTTTGCCATATCAAGAGCGGTTTTAGTAGGCATTATGCCAAGCTGTTTTCCGCTTTCATCTACTATCCTAACTTCTTTTGCTCTAATTTGTTGGTTTATTAATGGTTTTTTCATTTAATGGTGGAGGTGGCGAGTTTTGAACTCGCGTCCAGAAACTATATTCAAAAATAATTCTACAAGCTTATTCTAAATTATTGTTTTTGCATTAAAGTTTGAATTTAGAAAAAACCTTTAATGCTAGATTTAGAAGTAGTTTCAATAATGTTATCTAAATCGCTAACATTATCTACTCTCGCAAGATATAACACCTAGTTTCTGCCTAGCGAGAATAATCAGACTAGATGGAGCTTAAGCGTAAGCTAGCTCTTTTTGACTGAATGAATTTCCAGTTGTTTTTGTTTTTGTTTTTAATGAGAACAAGAACTCAGCTTGCATATTTTTGTCAAATTACTGTCGAGACAAATCACCCCCTTGATTTTAATTCTCTTTTTAATCTTCGGTTGATTTCTCTTTTTTTAATTGATTCTCTTTTGTCGTGGGTTTTTTTACCACGGACAAGAGCAAGCTCCATTTTTATGAAGCCTCTTTTAGTATAGAGCATAACAGGCATTAAAGTCAAGCCTTTTTCCTTGCTTTTGCCAATTAAATAGTTAATTTCTTTTCTTTTTAAGAGAAGTCTTTTGTTTCTAGTTTCATTATAATCTATGTATATATTGTTTGGCTGGTATGGTTTTATTCTAGCTCCTACCCAAAAAACTTCATTTTTTTGAATTAAGATATACGTACCTGCTAAATTAACACTTCCTTTTTTTCTAATACTTTTTACTTCAAATCCAAAAAGTTCTATTCCTGCTTCAAATGTTTCTAATATTTCATAGTTGAATTTAAGTTTTTTGTTTTTGGCAAGGATTTCCATGCTTTTATGGTATAGCATTAGCTATTGAAAGTAAAGAATATTTACTATATTATGTAAATATGTCATTTAGAGACGAGATTAAAAAAATTATTAAAAAACAAGAGATTGATTTTCAGGTTTTAAGGGCAAAAGAGAAAAAACACGGAGATTATTCCTTAAATATTGCGCTTGAGATTGGGAAGAAAAGGAGTATTGACCCAATGAAAATAGCTTTAGAGCTTAAAGAGGAGATAGAGAAGAAGAAAATGTTTGATAAAGTTGAAGTTTTGCCACCAGGATTCATTAACCTTTTTTTAAATAGAGCTTACTTTGATAAAGTAATTAGTGATGTTTTAAAGTATAAAGAAGATTTTCCTAAAATGAAGATGGGAAAAGGGGAAAAGGTGCAAGTTGAATTTATATCAGCTAATCCAACAGGTCCTTTAACAATTGGAAATGCAAGAGGAGGACCATTTGGAGATACGCTTGCGAATGTGTTTAAAAAAGCAGGGTATAGGGTAGAGAAAGCTTATTATATTAATGATTATGGAAAACAGATAATTGCTTTAGGGCATTCAGTTTTAAAGGATGATAAAGCAAGGTATAGCGGGGAGTATATTGATTTTTTACATAATAGAGTGGGAGAGAAAAAGGATCCTTACGAGGTTGGAAAATGGGCATCTCATATTATTTTAGAAGAAATGATAAAGGCAACAGTTTTGAAATTAAATATTCATTATGATGAATGGTTTTCTGAAGCATGGCTTTATGAGAATAAACGAGTGGATAAGGTTATAGAGTATTTAAGAAAAAAGGATTTAGTTTATGAAAGTGAGGGGGCATTGTTTTTTAAGGCAAAACAATTTGGAGATATTAGAGACAGGGTTTTAGTTAAAAGCGATAAAGATAAAACTTATCTTGCGGGAGACATTGCTTATCATGAGTATAAGTTTAAGGATAAGAAATTTGATAAAGTTATAAATGTTTGGGGTGCAGACCATCAGGGAGATGTGAAAGGATTAGAGGCAGGAGTGGAAGCACTTTCTTTTGGAGGAAAATTAGA
>Ga0265294_10006916_pt1 | contig 13548 bp, 13 predicted proteins | sample MunlanPumphouse3_FD_192504 | JGI IMG/M metagenome (GOLD analysis project Ga0265294, IMG submission 192504) | Groundwater microbial communities from a municipal landfill in Southern Ontario, Canada - Pumphouse #3 | ecosystem: Environmental > Aquatic > Deep subsurface > Groundwater | place... | reverse complement strand
TGCGTAATCGAAGGCCGCCATGTCAGAGGGGCGGAAACACATGGAATGTCCCAGCGCGGCGGCTCTGTTGAGACGCATATCAGAATCGATGGCAAGTTCGGTTCGCTGATTGCCCCGGGAACTGCCGATCTTCTGATAGCGTTCGATGTTTTGGAGGCGCTTCGTTACCGTCATTTCCTGAAACCCGACGGCGTTATGGTCGTGAACCGTGAGATGGTCGTTCCGACGTCCGTGTTTTCCGGGAAACTGCCGGTCCCGAAAATGGAGGATGTCGAGGCCGAGCTGAATAAGGGCACGATAAAAGTCGTGTTAGTCAATGCGACGGAAATAGCAGTTCAGGCAGGCAACCCGCTTGCTGCAAACATCGTTCTTCTTGGAGCTGCGTCCCATACGCTCCCTCTTGCGGCAGAATCATTATTCCAGGCGGTCCGGAGGAATGTTCCCTCAAAGACCGTAACCGTAAACGAGAAGGCATTCAGTCTCGGAAAAGAAGCTGTCTAAGCTTTTTTTAATTTTTTAGTGAGATTCTGGTGAATTCAGATTTATCACTTCACCTGTAATCAAAGAGGGGTATTTGCAAATCAACATTATCAAACTAAATACCTCATAATCGAATCATAAAGGCAGGCTGTTCGATGTTAAAAGAATTCGTTACTATACAGAATCAATCCATAAGAATTCCTGCAATATTATGGGGTAAACACACATGGAATCTCTTTATCGCCGTGCATGGAAATATGTCGAATAAAGCGGATGAGGTAATCGTGGTTTTTGCAGAGGAGGCAATCAAAAAAGGATATCAGGTTCTGAGTTTTGATCTTCCCGAACACGGTGAACGTACACAAGAGGAGTATCCCTGTAAGCCGGAAAACTGCGTAAGCGACCTGACGGCGGTATATCATTATGCCCGGTCAATTTCAGATTATATCTGTTTTTTCGGCTGCAGTATGGGTGTTTATTTTGGTCTGCTGGCATATCAGGGTCTGCCGATCGGGCAAAGCCTGTTTCTCTCTCCTGTGGTTAATATGGAACGGATCATCGATAATCTTATGACCGGTTTTAATGTAAGTGAAGAGTCTCTGGAAAAAGAACAGGAAATAGTATTACCCGTCGGCATAACACTGTATTGGGATTATTATTGTTATGTAAAGACTCACCGAACCGGTGCATGGCATGCCTCAGCCGGTATTCTCTCTGGAACGAATGATGATCTGACTCCCCGGGATGAAGTATCCGCTTTTGCAGAAAAGAATTCAGCGGTTCTCGAAATTGCGGAGAACAGCGGGCATTATTTTCACACGGAAGAACAGCTGGAATCTCTAAGAAACTGGCTGAAAAAGAGTATTACCGCCCTCTAACCCATTTAATGAGGGAAGTCTTACGGTTTCGGGAAAAAGATGCTGCCCGGGCATCTTTCAACTCATATTATATCCCTATTTTGACCATATTGTGATAGTATTAGGGTAATTATTGCGATAATTCCTCCGGAAATTTACCGTGCCTGAGATGTACTTAATACTTAACTATAATTACTGTTCATCCATATCTTTATGTGAATACTAGGTGATCTAATTGGTTCAGCATATATTTTCAATAATAACCTCCCTGTGTCTCACCGTGCTTCTCGTATGTGCTGCCGGCTGTATAACCCCTGATTCATCTGATCTCAAACCAGTTTCTGATGAGCAGATAAACGATATGAACAATGCTCTTCTCCCGGTAATTCACACGGTTGATGATGAGATGGACTATGTTACTTCCTCTTTGTGGAAAACCGCACGAAATCTGGACGGTATACCCGCAGATGATCCCTCCGTTGAACTCGCATTATATAAATTAAGGAGCGAGATCCCGCTCTCAATCGAGATAGGCAGATTCGACAAGAATAATACATTGATTACCACGACAAGGTATCTTGATCCGTGGTGGGTCCCCGGTGAGACGAAATCAGTTCTTAATTATCCCTTAGACGAACTTGAGGCCGCCGGCTCGTCCTGCATGGTTTCCGACTTCTACACGTATCAGGACGGGGACCGCGGGCTTATGATTATCACGCCCGTATATGACGCTAATGGAGAATATGACGGAGTGCTCCGTCTCTCCTATGATGTGGGAAGTTTATTCTCCGGACTCACCGGGTATCTCAAGAACGAATACGGCTATACGTTATGGGCCGCACATTCGAACGGATTGTTGTTCTATGATGAAAATTCCGTGGAGGTCGGACGAAATCTTACGACCGATGAACCGTATCAGACAGAATGCCTGCAAAACACAGTTCATGCTATTCTCTCGCAGAAATCCGGGAACGCCTCCTACATCTTCTATGATTCGGCCTGGAACGAAAAAACACAGGTGAATGCCGTGTGGAATACGGTGACTCTCGGATGCGGAAAGGAATGGCGGGTCGTTCTTACCGATAATGTTCCTGAGAGCGGGGACGTTAGCGGGATGAACACTACGGTGGAAGAATTGAAGAATTTTGTCGAGAGTGCATACATTTATGCCCATAAAGTGGGTAAAGAGAAGGCTCTTGCCGAGTTCAATAATCCAAACGGGAAGTTCATTGATGGCGAGCTGTATATTTTTGCCTATGATATAAATGGCACTGTCCTGGCTCTTCCCCATCAGCCGAATCTGATCGGGAAAAACCGCTGGTATCTGCAGGATACGACAGGGATTAAGTATATTCAGCGAACCACTGCCCAGGCACAATTGGGCGGCGGCTTTGTGTATTCACTGTACGAGAACCCAATCCGGAATTATGTGAGTGAGTTAAAGTTGTCGTATGTGATGTCTGTCGATGACACCTGGTACCTTGGTTCCGGCATATATCTGCACAATCAGTCGAATACCCCCACGATTAATATTGACTGGCATAAGCGGGAAGAACTCGTCCGTCAGGTGAGAGGTATGGATTATCTCTCGATTGTTGAGGGAAATTCTGCGGTAACGAATCTGATTAATGATCCGGATAGTGACCTGTGCAGACAAGAGGGGCTGTATCCTTTTGCGATTTCGGAAAACGGAACGCTTCTCGCATATTCTATGAATCCATCTCTGGTTGGTACAAATCAGCTGAGTATGCATAATTCATACGGGATGTCAATCATGCGGGGGATTATTTCCCTGTCTAATCAGGGCGGGGGACTGATGTATAGCAAGGTGTGGAATCCTGAGACGACAGAGGAGACCTATGTTCTGATTTATGTGGAGCCGGCGGATGATTCAACATATTTCGGAAGTATGCTGGTTATCGGGTGAGGCTGTCCCTGGAATACTGACTGTCCGGCCAATAGAAAAACGGTGTTAATAATCCCCCTCTTTTTGATGTCCTGACTCTCAGGAATCATCATTCGGGTCGTGACTTGTGACCCGAAACATAAACCTCATGATACAGACACAATTAATAGATGAAACCGGTGAATAATTATCTTGAAATCAGACTGTTTGCCGCCTTGATAAACAGGCACTCGCCAGTTCCCAGTTCATAAAAAGTATCCGCTTTATTATCAATTTTAGCATCGGCACGCCAGAACTTACACTGCTTGCCCATACATCTTTCTTTTGTTATCGGACAAATAAACCCCATGATAAAAAATTGGGCGCGGCATCATAAATAAACATCGGAAGACTATCTCCAAAGATAAATTATTGCAGGAGATTGGATAAGTTGGGGTCTATGTCTCTGCAATTTATTCTATTGCGAGTAAAATTCTGACAAATCTCAGGCATCATTTTTTTACAATATCCGGTGATTTCCCCGTGTCCCCCGCAGACAATCCACTCTCCCTCTTCTATCTGATTAAATACTGCTTCTCTGGTCTGCCGTGCTTTTTTGGAATCCATGTTCACACTTGTCATCAGATACGGCGCAAGAACATTAAACTCAGCCTGCTCCGGAGAAAACCCGCGGGCATTCACGAAAACATCCCCGGTAAAAATCAGATGATGTTCACTGCATACGAGAATAATCTCTCCGTGGACATGACCTCCGTTTCCTTCGTAGACCTCGAACCTCAGTCCGAAAAATTTCAGATTTCCGATTCGTGACAATGCTTTTGTATCATCCTCTTCCTCCTCATCAATCACGGTCAGTTTATTCAGAGACGGCGGCGTGTAGCCAGAGAGAATTCTGCCGATTCTGCAGAACGGAGCATGAGTCGGATTCTGCTCACGGAAATTATCTTCACCATTATTTTCCAGAACAAAATTCTCATAACTATTTCTGCTGAGATATACCCGTTCAAACAAATCAAGCAGACCGCAATGATCCGTATCAACATGGGTTATGACAATCTCTTTCTGCATCGTATCAAAAGCAGGAAACAGAGAATGAAAAATCTGATTCATCTCTTCCCGGTAACAGGCAAACCCGGAATCGACAAAAAGAAGTGAGTTTCCCTCTTCTAAAATATAGACATTACTGCCGCACGGGGGTTCAATCAGATGAAGCGTGACATTATCGCCAATCTCTCTGTGGGAAATCCTGGGTTGGAACATATTGCCTTTGTGTTTCGCGAGTTTATCTGCATACTTTCCGATATACTCAAAGGTTTTGTAGGGAGACTCATTCTTTTCATCCAGCATCTGCATAATGAGATTCGAGTCCGCAATCAGGTCAAGGGTATCTTTTCGTCCGAGATGGAGCTTGTTTGCAATCTCGTTTGCAAATGAGATATAAAAAACGGTATTGTCCAGCGTTTTTTCGCTTTTATCATAATCAATAATACGTACTTTACAGAGCCCGGCTGCGTCTTCAAGGAAGTTCTTAATATCTTCTGGATGCTCGATAAACAATCCCATTTTGAAGAACTGGTAGTCTGTGCCGTTTTCCTGCGAACTGATATATGAGATATTGAAATCATAACGGTTTATGGTTTCAAGAATAGGAAGAAGAGCCCCGGGGGTATCCGGCAGTTGGAACTCGATCAGGATTACTTTTGCCTCTCCGATTTCGTTGGACAGATAACCGAACCTGGCAAGTTCATCCGAGATAGCCTTTACTTTTTCCTCTGTTCCGGCAACATCTATGAAGAGAGTGTGGGTATCAACCGCTTTATTGTAACTGACCCGGGTGATATTCACGTCTGCACCTGATATCACCTGTCCGGCTTTCAGAAAAGCGCCGGGCGTATCAGGCATTTTCGTGATAAACGTCTTTCTCATTTCTTATTCAGAGGGAAATCATTGATGCCGTAATCATTGTTCCGACACCGTCATTTGTGAATAGTTCGAGAAGGAGATTATGCTCGGAGTTACCGTTCAGGATATGTGCTCCCTCGACACCGTGACGAACCGCATTCACGCTCGCTTCAAGTTTCGGAATCATGCCACCGGAAATCGTTCCGTCCGCCATCAAGGCATCCACATTCTTCAGCGTAAGTCTGTGGAATATCTCCGTCCGGTCCTTATTCATCACACCGTCCACATCGGTCAGGGATATGAACTTGAACGCTTTCAAAGAGATGGCAATTTCTCCTGCCATCGTGTCGGCGTTGATGTTTAAGTCGTTACCCTTCCGGTCAAGTGCCAGAGGTGAAATAACCGGGATATAGCCAGCATCGAGTAGCGTCTCAAGAAGCTGCGGGTTGATTTCTTTTACATCGCCGACAAATCCGAGGTCCACATCAATCTCCTGATCTCCGACCATGACTTTCCGGAGTGGGGTCTTCTCGGCAATAACGAGACCTCCATCGTTTCCGGAGATACCCACGCCTTTTGCACCGTTCTTTGCAATCATCGAAACGATCATGTTTCCAATTTTACCCGCAAGGACCATCTGGGCGATTTCGAGGGTTTCTGCATCAGTCACACGGAGACCTCCGACAAAGTGCGGCTCTTTGCCGACTGCCTTCATCTTCTCGGTAATTTCCGGCCCTCCGCCGTGAACGAGAACAACACGCATTCCCACATAGTGGAGAAGAACCGCATCCTGAACGACCGTGTTCAGGATTACCGGGTCCACCATTGCGTGTCCGCCTAATTTGATTACAATCGTTTTTTTGTGGAACTTCCGAATGTATGGAAGTGCCTCCATCAGCACATTCTGCCTATTGTTCATGTTGTATACTTCCCGTTGATTTCCACATATTTTTCCGTCAGGTCACAGCCCCATGCGGTGGCCTGCTTGTTTCCCGACTCGAGCATGAGGGTAAACACCACGTGATCGCCCGCCATTGCGGCTTTTGCCTTTACCAGGTCTGCCACGATGAGACCGTTTTTCACCAGCATTACCTCACCCTCTCCTTCACCAATCGAAAGAGAAAGCTCCTCGACAGTGAATTCGACACCCGAGTATCCTGCGGCACAGACAACTCTGCCCCAGTTCGGGTCTTCTCCGTATACCGCACTCTTTACCAGAGGGGAGGTCACAACGGATTTTGCGATTATCTCTGCGTCGCGTTCGCGTTTGCAGCCGAAGACCTTGACCTCCAGCATCTTGGTTGCTCCTTCTCCGTCTGCCGCAATCTGTTTTGCAAGATTGATGCATACGGTTTCAAGAGCCTGTGAGAACTCGGTCACATGAACGTGTCCCGCTTCGCCGGTTGCCGTGCAGAAGAGAGAATCATTCGTGCTCTCGTCGCCGTCCACAACAACTCTGTTGAGGCTCCTCTTCACCGCAGACTTCAGGCATGCCTGAAGCTGTTTCGCCGGAATTTCCGCGTCTGTATACACGAAGGAGAGCATGGTCCCCATATTCGGGGCAATCATACCTGATCCTTTGCAGATTCCCGCGACGGTAAACCCTTCACGGCGAACGATGGCATGTTTCTGCTTTGTATCGGTCGTCATTATTGCTTTTGCGGCGGCAATTTCTGCTTCGGGTGAGTGGGCGAGTTTGCCGGCTACGTCTCCTGCCTGTCGTCTGATGAGGTCAAGGTCGAGGTATCTCCCGATTACTCCGGTGCTTGCGACTCCGCACTCGAGTTCGTCGATTTTAAGAGCTTCTGCTCCGATGGCCGCCATCTTTTCCGCGTCAACGAGTCCCTGCTTGCCGGTGTATGCATTAGCACAGCCGGAGTTTACGATGATCCCTGATAATTTTCCGCGTTTGGTTCTCTCTGCCATCAGGTTTACAACAGGTGCGCGCACCCGGTTTTTCGTAAATACCGCAGCTCCGGTTCCTGATGCCTGGATGAGGGCAAGTCCATACTTTCCCTCTTTTATTCCCCAGGCATTCACGCCCTCGACAGCGCAGATACTCTTGAATGCGTCATTCATGGGAACATCCCCGGCATTCTGAGACCTTCAGATTCATCATATCCGCACATGATATTCATGTTCTGGACTGCCTGACCCGCGGCTCCCTTGACAAGGTTGTCAATCGCTGAAATTGTGACGAGTCTCATTCCGTCATTCTCCAGCTCGAAGTTGATATCACAGAAGTTTGAACCTCTGACTCCGCCGAGTTTTGCGGTCTGGAGTCTGACGAAGTGTTCGTTTTTGTAGAAATCTTCGTAGAGTTTCTGGATATGTTCCAGTTCCATCGGTTCATTGAAGAGGATATGGGCAGTTGTGATAATACCACGAATTGCCGGGAGGAGATGGGGGGTGAAGTAGACCTGTGCCTTTGAACCGAGGAATGCGGCTTCCTGACGCATTTCCGGGAGGTGTCTGTGGGCTGTTATTTTATAGGGCGCGATGTTTTCGTCGACGTTTGGGAAGTGGGTGGTTGAGGATATCGAATCTCCTGCTCCGGAAACGCCGGTCTTTGAATCATAAATTATTGTGTTCGCAAGTTTTGCAACCGGAGCTGCCGCAAGCGTCGCCCCGGTCGGGAAACAGCCTGGGTTTGCAACAAACATTGCGTTTTTGATTTCTTTCCGGTGAAGTTCCGGAATTCCGTAGGGTGCTTTGAAGTAATCTGTATGTTTGACCCCGTAGGTTTTTTCGTAGATGTCTCTCGGGAGACGGTAGTCTGCAGAGAAGTCGACGGTTTTGATGCCCCGCTCTTTGAGTTTTCCCGCATACTGCATGGCCGCTGTGTGCGGTACTGCGAGGAAGACAAAGTCAGCTTCGATGTTTTCCACATCGGGGTTTGTGTAATCAAGATCGATGAGATTTTTTAAATGTATGTGATCCTTCGTTACCGGGGTGCCTGCCAGTTTCCGTGATGTGGCACAGACTATGTTTGCCTCTTTATGGGTGAGTAATAGCCTGATGAGGTCGCCCCCGGCGTAACCGGATGCTCCGACAATCGCGATATCCATACGTAAATTATTGGTTTACAAGTAGTTTAAAGATGTTATTCTCCGGACTCCGGAACCTGGGTTTTGCTGCCCCTGTTCAGGAGTTTTTCTGCCAGTTCGAGAAAGATGCCAACTCTCTCGAGGGACGGGATTAAATCCTCCGGCAGGGCGGAAATTCCGAATCTGGCGCCGGAAAAGGCTCCGCAGAGGAGTGAAATCGTGTCGGCATTCCCTCCGCAGGTGGAGGATATCCCGAGAAGTTCACGCGGAACATAGTAACGTTTGCAGAAGAAAACCGCAAGGGGGAGCGTCTGGTAAACAGAGGAAGAGTTCCCGATTCTGCTGACCGCAGCTCCGACCGGCATCCCTGTATGTTCGATTTTGATCGCGGTATCTATTTTTTGCGCGAGCAGCGGGTCCATATTTTCCGCAGCCGTCTTCATAGCATCGAAGGCTTTGTTCACATCGCTCGTTTCAAGAAGCGTGTTCAAAAGAAGGGCAAATCCGATTGCGGCCGCGTGAACTCCGGGGTGGGTCTGGGTTATGCTGCAGGCGGAGAGGAGTTCCTTTGCCATCTCTTTTCTGTCTTTGAATGCAAGAGCAAATGGAATCGCGAGACCCATACAACCGGCACTATCCGAGTTTATGCCGGATTCGGTGAGATTGCCGTTTTTTTCCATATTTTTACAGGCTGCGTAGGTTGCCCCGTCCGGGTATCTGAATTTATCCAGAGTATAGGTCCGGAGGAGTTCTTTTGCATATTCTTTTTTGTCCCACACATTGCCTGCAAGAAGGCGGGAGGCGATGAGAATGAGTTGTCCGTCGTCGGTGTATTGACCCGGGAGGAGGTTATGATTTGGATGACCTTTGTATGCCCTGCCGAATGCAGGTGTTGTTAAAAAACGGGCGGTGGTGGTCTCGTCCGCCATCCCAAGAGCGTCACCAAGGATTGCACCTATAAGGCATCCTTTGTACTTATTGAGCATGATGTATTATTGAAAGGGCTCTGTGTTAATTGTTATGGTGTTTCTCGCTATCTATATCCCCCAAAAAAGCCCATCTTAATACATGCACTGGTATGGGGAGCCCGGAAACCTGTCAATAGAACCAGCCGTTTGCGGGGAACGGATACAAAATACTACTACGATACCGTCTGTTCTTTGTAACTGGCAGGATCTGAAAGATGCGGGGCTCATCAATTCCAGAGATGAATATATCCGAGCAGTTCGTGCAGTCACCTTTTCCCTTGCGGAGAAAGGGATTGCTTTCGACCTTGATAAAAAAGACGCGGCTCTTCTTCAGATGGTGAAAACCCTTGATGAGATGGATAATGTCATCAACCTCCTGACAGAGAGAGTAATCGACTGGCATGCCGCGACAACGCCGGGCACTTCCCATAAATATTCCCGGTCGAATGGTCCCCGTATTGTCCAGAAAATTGCAAACTCCGGGAGCCCGTCCTTAAAACGTGTGGCACGTGAGATTCTTTCTCTTTCGGGGGTCAGGACCGATCTCATGAAGGAAGTTTCCCGGGAAGCCGTGAGTGTTATTCCGAATATGAGCGCCCTTGTGGGCGGTCTTGTTGCGGCCCGGCTGATTGCCCGTGCGGGCGGTCTTGAAGAAACCGCAAAGATGCCGGGTTCTTCGATTCAGGTTATCGGGGCCGAGTCGGCTCTGTTCTCCCACATAAGAACGGGCTCGTCTTCGCCGAAACACGGCATCATCTTCCAGCACCGGCGGGTTCATAATGCCGATAAGGCAGTCCGGGGAAAAGTTGCCCGCCAGCTTGCGGCAAAACTGGCGATCGCTTCCCGTCTGGATTTGTACCGGGGCGAGCTTGATGTCGAGTTTGTGGATGCGGCAAATGCGAAGATTGATAAAATTTTCGGAGGGGAATCATGATTGATATAAAAGGGACACTCGTATCAGAAGGAGCCGGGGGTGTGTATAACGAGCGGATGCTCGGGAACTACCGGGTTTGGGATCCGTATCGGAGTAAGCTTGCGGCACTCTGGTATCTGGATAAGACGACTACACTTGATAAGGATGAGGTTGTTCTCTATCTGGGTGCCGCAAACGGGACGACCGTGTCCCACGTGGCAGATTACGTTGAGTCTGTTTACGCAGTGGAGTTTGCTCCCCGCCCGATGGAAGATTTGCTGGTCGTTGCAAAGAAGCGGAAGAATATCATCCCGATTTATGCGGATGCGACCCGTCCGGTTCTCTATGCCTCTCTTCTGGAGCCGGCTGACCTGCTGTATCAGGATGTTGCCCAGCCGAATCAGGCGGGCATCGCCGTGAAGCATCTGCCGTTTTTAAAATCCGGCGGGCGTCTTATTCTCATGCTGAAGACGCGGAGTGTGGATATCAGGAAGTCACCGGATGAGGTGTTTGCCGATACCTGCGCGGAGCTGACAAAAGGGGGCTATATTGTGGAGAAGAGTACCTGGCTGAATCCCTATCATCAGGATCACGCGGCGATTATCTGCAGGAAAGAATAGTCCCGGAGAAAAGGGGAACTTTAGTTCCAGTTGATGTCTGACGGTATTCTTAGGTGAGGGGAATCTCTCCCCGCCGTTGTAGAACGAGTGTGAACCTAAGTGAACATTTGTGATCGCGGCTATTTTTTTTATTCGAATAGGGGTTACGCGGTGTTGGTGTGAATCCAGTTTGGGAGGGGGGATGCTGAAAGCGACCGACCTTAGCTAAGGCGGACTGCCCCAAAGTGGCTGGCTTAGCCGAGGCGGGTTGGCGACGAAGTCGACGACCTCAGCCGAGCAAACAGAATGTTTGCGACCAAGTCGATAGACTTGCGAGGGGGCGGGGTGAGCCGATAGTTTACTGGATTCATTCTATTCCTTTTCAGTATGGATTTCCGGATGTACTTCGATTTCATGTGCTGGATTCTGTTTGATGGCCGCATCATCACACGGAATACACGAAAATCACACAGAAACACGGAAAATATAGAGATTCTGTTGAGTGTTTGTTGTACCTCCCCAGCCCCCACACCGAACCCACGGAAATCAACGGAATTCACGAAAAGGGGGTCGGGGGTGGAGGAATGGGAGGCCTTCTTTTTCAAAAGAGGATAGCTTTCATCCTTTTTTTGATTCCTGGGGCAAAAAACGACAGCGGATGTACGCTAAGGCTTCGCCCCCGGGATTTTCAAATCAAAGATTTGCTCGCAAGGCAAAGCCTTGGTCGCAAGTCTATCGACTTGCTCAGCTGAGGCCGCTCCTTCGGAGCAGCCCGCCCCTGTCCCCCTTTTCGTGAATTCCGTTGATTTCTGTGGATTCCGTGTGGGGGACGGGGGAGGTTACTACATGGGTTTCATCCAACCAATTCTTTTTATTTTCCGTGTTTCTGTGTGATTTTCGTGTTTTCCGTGTGATGATGCGGTCATCAAACCGAATCCCGTACACGAAACCGAAGTACATCCAAAGAATCCATACGGTAATCCAGGTTCGTTTCATCTCATGTTTTTACCATCCCCCGTACACCCGCTCGCAAACTTTCAGTTTGCTCAGCTAAGGTCGTCCGCTTTCAGCGTCCAACCCGCCAAAAAAAAGGAAACGCAATACGACGGCGGGAGTACTCGAAGGCTTCGCCCCCAGCCCTCTTCTCCTGAATTGGATCCACATCAACACCGCGTAAGTCCTATTCGAAGTGGTTTTACCTTCTATTTTGTACAGAAAGTACACTCGGTCCAAATACCCAAAAGAAAAAATGAAAATCCCTGCCCGCCTATAGCGATGCGAGCAGAGCTGTCACAATTCCCGTAAGGAAAATTCCGTCGAATGTCCCGGCACCGCCGATTGACAATATTGGAGTCTCATGTCCGGCAATCTCTTTCAGGTGCAGAAGATCTGCGCCGATTAACGTTCCGAGAGTTCCTGCCACAAAGGCGATACCTGCTGCCGGGAGACCAAACCCTCCCCCGAGAATCAACGCGGCTACCAGCGTTATTATCGGACCAACAAAGAACGGCGTCGCAATACCAATACCTTTGACCGGCTTTGCGGCGAGATAAACGCCGAGGGTCGTAATCAGCAGAGCCGCGAGCATTTTCAGAAGATACCAGCTGTCATGCGATATATTCCCCAGCGCTGCCATTATGATAATATATATGGAGATTAGTATCGGAATTACCGCGCCCCCCACGTTAATCGAGACGGATGTGCCGGGTCTCTCCTGTCCGGCGGTATACGGCTCCGTTTCGAACCTGTCCGTCTGATACATTTTATCATACATTGACGGAGCATACTGTCCCTTCGGCTTTCTCGGCGCATGCTCCTCATTCGCCTTCAGAGTTTTCGGATGCAGCGTTCCAAGAGGAATATTGATAAAACTCCCCACAATTACTGAGATAATTAAAAGAACTACCATCCAGAAACCGAACCCAAGATTCCCCAGAGCTGCCCCGATAAGTCCGAAGAACAACAAGGGAAGCCCTATTATCACAAGAATAACGAGGGCAAGAAGAATCCAGATGGAAATTGGGCTGAATATGAGTCTAGGCACTAATTACCTGTTTGCGGGGCATATATAAAATCTATCTGGTCGCAAACCAACCGCTATCTTAATTAACTGCAATGTCATATTTAGTAAGGTAATTTAGCCCGTTAGTGTAGCGGTCAATCATGGGGGACTCTGGATCCCTCGACAGCAGTTCGAATCTGCTACGGGCTACTTGTTTTTCTTGTTTCTCCTTCATAAGGCGGTGCTGTCTGCTTTTTTAACCATGAAGCGGTTACCCCTGATTTAAAAGTATTTTGGAAACATATTGGAAACACATTTACATTCTTAACGTTCCTATGCTATTACATGAAACTGATTCGTGCGCCGAACCTTGCACGGGCACATGAACTTGTTATCCGTTATATTCTGGAAAAAGGTTCCTTGCTGACGACTGAGAACAGAGAAGAGACCGTGGAGACCGATGAGATTTGTCTCTCTATTGACACACCGTTAGAGGCTCCGATGGTCTCCCCGTGTTCCAGATTTAAGGAAGCATTTCTCGAGGAGTATGCGAAAAATCTTATCTGCGGATCTGATTCCATCTTCGAATATGACTACCATGGACGGCTTTTCGACTGGGGCTGCGGACTCTCACGAGAAGGCGAGGTTCATCAGGACCAGATCAGGTACATCATCGATAAATTAAAAGAAAGCCCTGTTTCCCGGCGTGCTATCGCCATCACATGGTGCCCCCCGGTCGATGATAAACTGGCCGACTGCCCCTGTCTCCAGCTCATTCAGTGCGTGGTCAGGGAAGGAAAACTCAATATGAAAATTGTTTTCCGGAGCAACGACATGCTGTCTGCCGCAGGTTCAAATATGTATGCGCTCGCCA
>Ga0265294_10006915_pt1 | contig 13549 bp, 12 predicted proteins | sample MunlanPumphouse3_FD_192504 | JGI IMG/M metagenome (GOLD analysis project Ga0265294, IMG submission 192504) | Groundwater microbial communities from a municipal landfill in Southern Ontario, Canada - Pumphouse #3 | ecosystem: Environmental > Aquatic > Deep subsurface > Groundwater | place... | reverse complement strand
CAGGATCTATGTGAGGCTCGCAGGCCGGCCCGCTGCTCCGGCGGGGTTCGGGAAGGCAGATAAGAGGGGGGCCTTCTCAGAGTATCTGCCGCCAGATCTCAGGGAGTCTCTGTCTCCTCCCCGATGGGGCACTGGCTGATATACTCCAGGTTGAATCTGTAGAAATGGGAGTATCCGCAGTTATGGCACATGGTGGTCATGTGGGACGTGCCTACAATGAGATCATGCGGGCCGTTGACCCCGCAGTTCTTGCAGGTGGCTTCAGGCTCCAGTTTCCAGAGATCATAACGGCCGAGCGGAGTATGGGTGCCCTCCTCCACAGGCCCCTCTATCAGTGGCAGGAAGATCCTGGTCGCACCGCAGTGTGAGCAGACCACCTGGGCCTGTGATGAGACCACTTTTATCACCTGATCAGCCTCTGTTCCGCAGTTATAGCAGACAGTCCTGTGTGTTGTGTAGATGAACTGCTCACTCATAATTGGTCTATTCGTGGCTCTGGTTTTATAGATGATCCCGGGGTGTGGGGGGTGAGAAGATGCATAATCACCCAGCCACCAGATCCGTAACCCGGTTCTTGGATTTAGAAATTTACACCCTGACAGGGGGACAATCCTGATCCAAGGGGCTGGCGGGGGCTGCGGCCCTCAAAGACTCCGTCTTTTCGAACTCGTTTCACTCGTTCCCTGCCTACATACATTGGATTTTACCCGGTGTGAAATATAATCCTGATTCTGGTATAGGCAGGGGGGCTCAGCCCGCCCCCCGCCAGCCCTCAGGCTCGGGATTGTCCCCCTGTCAGGGAGTGAGTCCCTGAATTTATGCTGAGGACTTGTTCTTTCCAGACCTGGGATTCTTCCCCTGTCAGGGTGTATGTTTCTGAATTTATGCTAAGGACTTGTCCTTTCCAGACCGCCGCCGCCCAGACCCAGGATTCTCCACCTGTCAGGTGCACGCCCCTGAATTCGGGAATTGGTTTTTATCATTTCCAGAACTCCAGAACCCAAGTTCACAGAATAAACACTCAGTATAAACACACAGAAGAGAATTCCAGAAAATCCCGGGACACCCGGACGACTATAAAAAAATGGTTTAGGATATTAAATTCAGCTTACATCATGGGAGGCATGCCGCCCATTCCAGGGGGCATTCCACCCATGCCGCCCATTGCCTCAGGAGGCATGTCAGGTGCGGCTGACTTGGATGCTGCGATGACGTCATCGATCCTGAGGATCATGATAGCTGCTTCAGCAGCACTTGCAAGTGCCTGTGTCTTTACACGCAGAGGCTCGACAACACCTGCGTCAAGCATGTCACTTACCTTGCCTTCAAAGACATCAAGTCCCATCTTTTTGCCACCCCTCTCGTGAGCTGCACGGAGTTCTACGAGCATGTCGATGGGGTCAAGACCTGCGTTCTCTGCAAGGGTGCGTGGGATGATCTCGAGTGCGTTTGCGAATGCCTCAATAGCAAGCTGTGCACGTCCGCCTTTTGTTGCTGCAAAGTCATGGAGACGGAGTGAGAGCTCAACCTCAGGTGAACCGCCACCTGCGACAAACTTCTTGTCTTCAAGAGCCACTGAGACCACACGGAGTGCGTCCTCAAGTGCACGGTCGAGTTCATCGACAACGTGCTCTGTACCACCGTGGATAAGGAGTGTGACTGCCTTTGGATTGCTGCATTCAGTCACGAAGATCATCTCTTCGCCTGAGATCTTGCGCTCCTTAACCAGACCTGCTTTACCGAGTTCTGATGCCTCGATCGCGTCGATGCTGCTGACAACAGATGCACCTGTAGCGCGGGAGAGCTTTGTAAGGTCAGACTTCTTGACACGGCGCACTGCAAGGATACCTGCCTTTGCGAGGTAGTGCTGTGCGATGTCGTCAATTCCCTTCTGGCAGATGAGGACACTGGCGCCTGAGGAGACGATCTTCTCGACAATTGCCTTGATCATGTTCTCTTCTTCGTCAAGGAACATCTGGAGCTGGTCAGGGCTTGTGATGTTGATCTCAGCGTCGACCTCTGTTTTCTTGAACTCGACTGCTGCGTTGAGGAGGAGGATCTTTGCGTCCTTGATCTCCTTTGGCATGGCCGGGTGGACACGCTCCTTGTCAATCACAATACCCTCAATGATTTCAGAGTCCTCGATTGTGCCGCCGACCTTCTTCTCGACCTTTACAAAGTCGAGATCAACTGTGCCGTCCTCGTCTGCGACCTGGGTCACAGCTCTGACAACAAGGTCACAGAGTTTGTCCTTTGCAGCCTCTGCACCTTTGCCTGTCATGGCGGTGTCTGCGATGTGTCTGAGCATCTCAGTATCATCTGCCCTGACATCAATTGCAAGCTCTTTGACAAGATCCTGTGCCTTCTCTGCTGCCATGCGGTAGCCGTGGGCGATGACTGTTGGGTGGACGTCCTGTTCAAGGAGATCCTCTGAACGCTTGAGAAGCTCACCAGCGATAACAACTGCTGATGTTGTGCCGTCTCCGACCTCATCGTCCTGGGTCTTTGCGACCTCGACCATCATCTTTGCAGCCGGGTGCTCAATGTCCATCTCCTTCAGGATGGTGACACCATCGTTCGTGATTACGACATCGCCAATTGTGTCGACAAGCATCTTGTCCATACCTTTTGGACCAAGTGTTGTCCTTACGGCGCTGGCAACTGCCATTGCAGCTGCAATATTCGCACCCTGTGCGTCGCGACCGCGTGTTCTCTGACTACCTTCCTTAAGTATAAATATGGGCTGTCCGCCAAGATTTGCTGACATCTTCTATCACCAACTATATCTAAAATTGTTGTATTGTAGTTCTATATAACGTTTGTTACCCATCTATCAGTTCGATGAGCTCTGACCCATATTCAAGGTTGGCCAGTTCCTCTTCTCCTATCACCAGGGTCTTACCAACCTTCTTTTTCTTTTTGTAGTCTGTCACGACGCAGACCGCGCGGGAATTCGCAATACCAGAGAGATTCCCGATCAGGGCTGCATGCCGGACCATCTTCTGGACAGGGCCGTATCCTGTGAGTATGATCTCCTCCTCGTAGACGGCAAGTGCCTGGAATGGGGCCCTCTGCATGGCATGGATCTCCATCCCAATCCTCTCCATATCACGCGGGAAAGGATCTGTGCCAGCCTCCTCCTTCTTTTCCTGGCAGGCATGCTCATGGGAGAGAAGATTGATGGCCTCCACTATCGCGACATCGAATATTTCCTCAAGCCTGATGGCTATATCCAGGGTGGTGCTCATGCCACTCTCATACTTGCTTATCGTCCGCCTTGAGACGCCAAGAGCCGAGGCAAGATCACCAAGTGACATCTCATGCCCTTCACGCACCTGCCTGAGCAGGCTGCCATTGATCTGGACATACAGTCCACCAGGCTGGGCATAGACCAGTGGAGGGACCTTCTCAACAAAGAAGTCATAGAGGGTGGTGGAGCTGGTGGCAAGGATGCCGTAGCGCAGATATACCACCCCCCGCTCAAGCTCTGCATCACGTGTCTTCTCACCGATGATAAGGGGCTGGCCTTTGAGATAGCGTGCAATAAGAGCAATGTCGCTGGCGCTGTCCTCGCCTATACTGTCTATATGGGAGACCACCCTGATTATGAGCAGTGTTTTATCATTGCCTGCAATCAGATCAAAACTCCGGGGCCTCAGTCCGCAGCGTTCTGAGACATCGTACCCGGCCATGATCAGGATACTGGTAACCCTCTGGAGGAGTCGTTCCTGTGTCATCTGCCTTACGAACCGATATAGAAGGGGAATGATATAAAATATATGGGTATGCGTATCGGCATAGACGACACCGACTCCCCGGAGGGCATGTGCACAACCTACCTGGGAGCGGTGCTAATCAGACGTCTCTCTGATGAGGGATTTACAGTAAATGGGCAGACACTCGTCCGCCTGAACCCGAACGTGCCATATAAGACACGCGGAAACGCCGCAGTCTCTATAGAGGCTGAGGGTGGGAGCCTGGAACGTGCCTTCGAACTCGCATGCGCTGCTGTGGAGGAGTTTGCAGACTTTTCATGTGAGAAGACCAACCCTGGTGTAGTGGTAAATGCGGGGTCTGTCTCAACTGCATTCTATAAAAAAGCACTGCGCGGCTTCTGCGAGATCAGTGAGGCCACAGACCTCCTCAGGGGGGCAGGTGCCCTCTACAAGGGCTGGAAACTGGGCAGGGGCCTCATAGGAGCCACAGCTGCGATCTCAGCAGACCTTCCTGACTATACATATGAGCTTCTCACATACAGGGACCACAGGGATCACGGCCTGAGGCAGGTAGAGAGGGAGAGTGTCTTCTCAGCAGAGGCCGCGACCTGGCCGCACACCTGGGACTCGGTGGACAGAGAGAACAATGTAGTGGTCTGCGTTCCACACACTCCTGACCCTGTAATCTATGGCATACGTGGTGAGAGTCCCAAATGGGTGGAAAAGGCCGCCTCATTGATCAAATCCGAGGAGCCGATCATAAGGCAGGTCTACCGCACAAATCAGGGCACAGATGCCCACCTCATCGTGGCCACAATCGCAGATATGAAGGACGGCAGGTCGTACCATGTAGCTGGCACTGTTGCCGCAGAACCTGAAACCAGACGCGGGGGGCATGTCGTACTCAGGATCAGCGATGGCCCGGCAGCAGAGGTTGTCTGCATGGCCTATGAACCCACAAAGGGCTTCAGGGATGTTGTACGAACCCTCCTGCCAGGCGACAGGATCGAGGTCTGTGGAAGCTTCAAAAGAGGCAGAATTAACCTTGAAAAACTCAGGATAGTCACCATTGCAGAGGTATTCCAGGAGAGACCCCCTGTTTGTACAGAGTGCGGAAAGAGGATGACAAGCGCCGGTTTCGAGAAAGGCTATAAGTGCAGGCACTGTGGGGCACACGCGCACAAATCTGAGCGCAGATTCATTTCCAGAACTACAAACACTGGCTGGTATGAAGTCCCCCCCTCAGCCCGCAGGCACCTGGCAAAACCATTGGCGAGAGGAATGCTCTCTTTACACCAATCCTGAGCCACACGCCGGCATAGATAACTATATACGCAGTTAAACAGGAAGAAGGGATCTGAGGACACCCTGAAAGTGTCCCCGGAGGAAAGAGAAAATGGTATACAACTACTTCAATCCGCCCGTTGCCCTGATGGGCGCGGGTTGTGTCAATGAAATCGGGAACTGGGCGACCATGCTTGGAGCAAAGAAGGCACTTATTGTTTCAGGCAAAGGCAGGCATGGCCAGGCACTCAACAAAGACATAGCCAACCTCCTCAAAGAATCAGGTGTTGATTCTGCCATATTTGCAGGTGCTGAGCCAAACCCAACTGACGTCTCAGTTCATGAGGGAGTAAAGGCCTTCAAGGACAACAAGTGTGACATGATCGTAGCCGTTGGCGGCGGTTCACCAATGGACTGTGCAAAGGGTATTGGCATTGTCGCTGCAAACGGAGGCACAATCTATGACTATGAAGGTGCAGGTAAGGTTACAAAGGCACTCCCACCATTCATCACAGTCAACACCACCGCAGGAACAGGATCAGAGATGACCTGCTTTGCTGTTATCACTGATACACGCCGTCACGTCAAGATGGCACTCGTTGACTGGAAGGTCACCGCAAATGTAGCAATCAATGACCCTGAACTCATGAAGAGCATGCCACCGGCACTGACCGCAGCGACTGGTATGGATGCACTGACTCATGCAGTCGAGGCATATGTCTCAACAATCGCAACACCAACCACCGATGCCTCTGCTCTGATGGCAATCGAGCTCATCGCCAAATACCTCAGACCAGCAGTCGCAAATGGTGAGGACATGGTCGCACGTGACATGATGGCACATGCAGAATACCTCGCAGGTATCGCATTCAACAACGCCAGCCTTGGTTATGTCCATGCAATGGCCCACCAGCTCGGTGGTTTCTACAACCTGCCGCATGGTATCTGCAACGCGATTCTCCTGCCCCGCGTCGAGAAGTTCAACCTCATTGCCGCACCAGAGCGCTTTGCAAGGATCGCAGCGACCCTGGGAGAGAACATCGACGGGCTCTCCACAATAGAAGCTGCTGACAAGGCAATTGAGGCCATCAAGAGGCTCTCTGTTGATGTAGGCATCCCCGCAACTATCAAGGAACTTGGTGCAAAAGAAGAGGATATCCCAACCCTGGTAGAAAATGCCATGAAAGATATCTGTGGCCTGACCAATCCACGCACAGCAACCAAAGACGACATCACGGCCATCTACAAATCCGCACTCTAAATACCAACCCTTTTTTTCAGATGGGCCTGCCAGAGTTCTGATACTCAGGAATTGGTTTATGTCACTGTGAAGATCTTAAGATGCAGAGGATTGCCATGAAAATAAAGGTGAAGACATTTGCAACATTCAGGAGTTGTATCGGTCAGGAATTCTTAGTTGATATTCCTGAAGGCACTCGTGTTATCGGCCTTCTTGAACTCCTTACAGACGGGAAACCGGATTTCTACAATATGCTGTTTGAGAGTTCAGGGGTGCTGAAGGACTATGTAAATATACTGATAAACGGACGGAATATTTCTTTCATTGAAGGGCTGGAGTCAGGCATCAGAGAGGGCGACGTAGTGGCAATGTTCCCGCCTGTGGGTGGCGGATAACCAAGAACCAGTTCATCAGTGGAAATATATACCAGATTTCCCCGCATCTACCAAGACCCGGATCAAAGGGCACAGAACAGCAGAGAATGCCATACTTCTTGGCTGTCAGCCCGGAGATTCAGTTTTTTTTGTTTCTCAATACACCCCTGAGCTCCTTAATCGAGGCTTCAGGATGGGCCAGCAGATAGTCAGCGACCACAGGATAGTGGACAAGGTGGCAGTCTTTGCAGCTCCAGACCATCTCATCTGTCGAGGTCTCAATCCAGTGGCCAAGAGACTTGTCATGGCAGGGATAGAAGGGACAGTAGCAGAAGTCACAGCGCTGGCCACTGAAGTGGCAGGGATAATACGGACAGTTCTTTCTGTTCCACTCATACCAGTGCTCACCGCCAATCGTTGAGAAGACAAAAAATGAGGGCTCATCCCTGACGACCTCCCCCTCATGCCTCTTAAGGGCCTCCTGCACGCCAAAGCGCACACACTCATAGATCCTGCGGCCTGCCTCAGTGTATGTGCCGGTATACTCATGCAGCACCATATCGCCCTCACAGGCGACCACGACCTCATCTGTGGTGGTGCCTGTAAAGTCATGGCCAGTCTCAAAGAGAGCCTTTGCCTTTGCCTCAGTGGCAGTGATGATGGCCTCAAGAAGAGCACCCTTTGAGAACTGTTCCCTTGAATATACAATGATATTGATGGTGCCTGGGCCCTCAGGATTGGGGTTGGATACACCTGCTGTGACAAACACAGTGATAAACTCCCATGAGAGGACACACAGAGACTTCATCTCAACGGCAGTCAGCATCCCGAAGAAATCGCGGGAGAAGCCCTGCTCGTCAGTGAGCATCTCCATATAGCGTATGGGTTCACGGTGGTCAAAATCATGGGGCACGGTGTGATTGAAGATGGTGGTAACCCTGCCAGTGCCACCCGCAACCCCGGTGCTTGCCGTGGTGAAGTCTCCTCTCAGAAAGAGAGTCTGACCTCTCATGAAATAACGCATGCAGAAGAGTATTCTGGCAGAGACTTATTGGTGTTGATCTGCGTCTGAGGGATAAACGGCTCTGTGGGGATTTTCTGACGGGATGGGGATGGGAGGAGTAAAAGTCCCTGGCAGAATTCCAGGTTCATGCACCTGAAAGAGGAAGAATCACGAGCATGGCCCCTGCCTCTGAAGAACAGGCAATAATCAAATTAAATATTTAAACAGTTCTAGTGTAGGCAGGGAACGAGTGAAACGAGTTCGAAAAGACGGGGTCTTTGAGGACCGCAGCCCCCGCCAGCCCCCTACTCGGGATGATCCGGAATGTGAACAACTCATTTTCTGGATACTGGCACCTTCCTGGGGGACTATCTTGAACATGGGGCTGGCGGGGCCAGTATGGCCCCTGCCTATACTGGAACCCTGTAAATATCTAATTTTACTCAGTCCCTTTCTCTCAGGCAGGGGGTTTCACCCCCGCCAGCCCCCAACTCAGGATGGTTCGGAATGGGGAACAACCCTTTTTCTGGATACTGGCACTCTCTTGGGGGACAATCCCGATTCAAGGGGCTGGCCAGAGGACAGACCGTCTGGAAGCGATAATAAACAATTAATTTCGGCTCTGTAGAAATGTTTTTGATGAGAATTGCAGGAAAAAATAAGAATTATAAATCAGGCAACCGAGTAGTGGGTGCGGTCCTTTAGTTCCTGCTTCTTGCCTGCATTCCAGCCGCCGACATCAGCAAGGTAACCAGTCACACGTGAGACCTGTGAAACATCATGTGAACCACACTCAGGGCATACTGGCTGACCACACAGAGGGCAGTACTCGATGGTCTCGACAATGGTGTGCGAGCAGTGGGCATGGTCAAGAGGGCACATGACCTCAAGGTTTGTCTCGCCGCAGGCAGGGCAGGGGTTCTCGTCGACGATATGGTGGCAGGTGTGGCACTTGTACCGCCGCTCCTCAGGGGGTATTTCTTCAAGAGAAGAGTATTTCTTTGCAGTTTTGAGCTGTTCGTCAGACCATTGCATACCTATGCATCTTCATTGGTCTGTATAAGTATTTTGAACCTGACAGGGTCCGGTCTCTGCCCACTCAGGGATGAATCTCCCATCAGAAGAGTACTCAGCAGAATGTTGCCATCAGAGGCAATTTCTGATCAGAAAAAGAAATCAGGATTTGGTTATGGTCGCCTCAGGTGACTCATAGGGTTCGTCATCGCGCGTGCTCGGAAGGGTCACTCATCATCGGCGGAATCTGGCATATGAGGCCGCAGCCGCGGCCGGATCCTCTGCCTGGTAGATAGAACGCCCGACGATCATGCCATCCACAAGGGCTGCGACCTCAGTTGCATCCCCGCCCTGCGCCCCGATACCAGGAGAGAGGATCTTTCCTGTGCCTGTGATCTCCCTGAGGGCACGTATCCTCTCAGGCCTGGTGGCAGGTGCGATGATCCCGTCGGCACCTGACTCAACCGCGATTTTTGCGAGCCTCTCTGCAACACCGCCACTGAAGAACTCGAGTGCGCCTGGATGACTCATCTCTGCGACTATGTAGCACTCGCCGCCATGATCATGGGCCACATCCACACAGGCCGTTGCCGAGTCTGTGCCAGTGAAGGCATGTGAAATGATGGCAGAGAATCCTGCCTCAAATACCTGCTCTGCGATGAGCCTGTTGGTGTTCGGGATATCGGCCACCTTGAAATCAGCGATTACCGGCAGCCCGAACTTACTGATCTCACCTGCTATGCCAAGGCCTGCCGAGAGGGCGAGAGGGTAGCCTATCTTGATGGCATCAAGATATGGTGCCGTCTTTTCTGCGATTTCAAGGGCAGCTGTGCGTTCTGTTGCATCAAGGGCCAGTATCAGGTCAGTCATTCAGTCTCTCCAGGACAGCGGCTACCAGGAGCGGCAGGTTGATTGTCGCATCCCCGTAGACCGTCTGTGCACTGGCATCGCCGTTAATCTTTCCCCATGAACGCGCCTCATCCAGGGTCGCGCCAGAGAGGCCGCCGAGGTCAGGCCTGTCACCAGTAAGCTGGATGGCATAGTCAAAACCCTTTGGGGTCATCAGCATGCTCTGGAAGATGTAGTTCTTGGGCACGCCGCCGCCTATGAGGAGGGCACCTGCATGCTCAGCAGCAAAGCAGGTGTCCATCAGGACATGCATGTCAGCAAAGGCATCGATTGTAACACTGTGCATCTGGTCATAGAGCCAGAACTGAAGGCCAAGCATGGAGTCCTGAATAGCAGGGCAGTATACCGGGATATTCTTCCTGGCAGCTGTTGCGAGAATACCTGTATCCAGGTGCTCACCGATGTGCCTGAGAAGCTGTGATATCGAGATGGTTGTCTTGTCAGGGATCTCTCCATAGACTCCCTGCATAAACTCCTCAAATTTTATAAAGGCCTCATCAGGCAGGTAGATATCATAGATCCTGTTGATCTCCTCATCCCTCAGTTCCACATCATCACAGACCTCTGTGCCATGGAAATGATGGCATCCGATGGCCTCGATGGTGTCATGTGTGAGGTTGGCACCTGTGGAGACCAGAACATCGATATGCCCTGCCTCTATAAGCTGGGAGATGATCCCGCCCATTCCACCGGGCACCATCGCGCCTGAGAGACCTACGAACTTTGTTGCCTTCTCATCGCAGAGCATGGACTCATATATATTCGCTGCCTTGGAGAGACTGCCTGCGTTGTATGCACCTGTCCCTTCATAGAGAGCCATGAGCTCGTTGACTGTCATTCCTGCATGCACTTTTCCCTGAATTACCGGTGTACCACATTCCTTTGTCATGATAAAGCTGCCTTTAAGATGCTGAAATGTTGGTTCTGATAACCTATAATCTCTCGGAATAAGGATCATCAGGAAAAATAAGAAGACCCTGGCCCCGGGGTATTATTTTTGCCATGTTAAGAGAATACCGGGATTGCCCGGGGCCAGGTGCAGAAATGGTGTTCCTGTCTCAGACAGATCTGCCGCCGAGGTATATGGTGCTCTGAAATTTCAGTCAGCAACCTGGAATCACCACACAATTGTAGTGACTTATGGTTAATATACCCTGTCATGTTAACCAGTCAAGATGTACAAAGGGCAGCCTTGCAGGGCACATATGAATCTCCCTGGAATTCCCTCTAAATTAAACTTTCTCAAAGCACGTATTAAGGGGGATTGACAAGAGGGGATCGTATACAGAGAGGTGAAGAGAACGCAAAATACAATTCAATCGGTCCTTGAATCCTACCCCCCGGAACCACGCTACCTGCTGGCTCTGCTACAGGATATACAGGAACAGGACCACTACATCTCTGTGGAAGCGATGCAGGTGGTGGCAGGTTACCTTGATGTGCCTGAGAGCCGCGTTTACAGCGTTGCCACATTTTACACGGCGCTGAGCCTTGTACCTCTGGGCAGACATGTGATCAAGGTATGCAGCGGTACTGCATGCCACCTCAGAGGGGCGCCGGTAATTGTTGAGGCATTTGAGAAAGAACTCGGAATAAAAAATGGTGAGACAACCCCTGACAGAATGTTCACAATTCAGACTGTAAACTGTCTTGGCGCCTGCGCCATGGCGCCTGTAGTTATGATCGATGATGAGGTCTATGGCAAGATGACTGCTGTAAGGGTGCCAGAGATAATTGAGGGGGTGAGAGCCAGTGATTCTGAATAATCCAAACGATCTTGAGAGCCTTCGCCAGAACCTGATGGCAGAGAAGGCCGTAACAAAGGTCTGGGTCTGTGCCGGTCCTGGCTGCCTTGCAAAAGGGAGTCGGAAGATCTATGATGCCTTCCTGAAGGAGGGCAGGGAACTGAATCTTGAGGTGGATTACCGCGCAGGAGCGACCGGATGTCAGGGTTTCTGTGAGAAGGGGCCTCTTGTAACCATAGAGCTCCCTGGCAATGAGCCTGATATCCTGTATATGAATGTGAAAGTGAAGGATGTCAGCCAGATCCTTGAGAAGACTGTTCTGAAAGGAGAGATCATTGAGTCTCTGCTGTACCGTGACCCTCTGACAAAGGAGAGGTGCAGAAAGAAGGAGGATATCCCGTACTATGCCACCCAGAAGGAGGTCGTGCTGGGACATCTGGGTCATATATCACCATTATCAATAGACGACTATATCAGGGCAGGAGGTTACGCAGGCCTTGCAAAGGCTATCTCAGAGTCGCCTGAGGAGGTCGTCGGGACTGTAAAGGCATCTGGTCTCAGAGGCCGTGGCGGTGCCGGGTTCCCGACAGGTGTCAAATGGGAAGGTGCCCTGAAACAACCTGTTGAGGACAAATACGTCGTTGCAAATGGTGACGAGGGTGACCCTGGTGCCTTCATGGACAGGGCACTGATGGAAGGAGATCCCCATGCCGTAATAGAGGGTCTGATCATAGGTGGTTACGCTATCGGAGCCCACAATGGCATATTGTATGTGAGAAATGAGTATCCGCTTGCTGTTGAGCACCTGAGGCATGCCATAGCCCAGGCAGAGGATTACGGTCTGCTTGGGGATGACATCCTCGGCAGCGGCTTCGGATTCAGGCTTTCCATCACCCGTGGAGGAGGAGCCTTTGTCTGCGGAGAATCAACAGCCCTCATGAACTCGATCGAGGGCCTCGCCGGAGTGCCGCGTGTGAAATACATACGTTCCACAGAGAAAGGTCTCTGGGAGGCACCCGCAGTCCTGAACAATGTCGAGTCCTGGGCCAATATCCCACAGATTCTTGCAAATGGATCTGAATGGTTCAGTTCAATGGGCACAGAAAAGAGCGCAGGCACCAAGGTCTTCTCGCTGGTAGGCAAGGTAAAGAACAGTGGTCTTGTCGAGGTGCCGATGGGCACCACACTCCGCGAGATCATCGAGGTGATAGGCGGGGGGGTTGCCAACAACCGGAAGTTCAAGGCCGTTCAGAGCGGCGGCCCTTCAGGCGGATGTCTGCCTGCCGAGAAGCTTGACTCTCCTGTGGACTTTGAGCGGCTCAAGGACGCAGGCTCGATGATGGGCTCTGGTGGCCTGATTGTGATGGATGATCACACCTGCATGGTAAATGTGGCCCAGTACTTCGTGGACTTCCTTGTTGAGGAGTCCTGCGGAAAGTGTACACCCTGCCGTGAAGGCCTGAGGGTGATGCAGCAGATCTTCCATGACCTCACAAGTGGCAATGCAAGACCAGGTGACACAGAACTGCTCAAAAAAGTTGCAGAGAATGTGCGTGACACAGCTCTCTGCGGCCTTGGCAAGACTGCGGCGAACCCCGTGCTCTCCACCATGAGGTTCTTCCCTGAGGAGTATGCTGAGCATGAGCAGGAGGGCTTCTGCCGGGCAGGTGTCTGCAAGGGTCTCTATGCACTTGAGGTCGATCCTGAGGCCTGCACAGGCTGTGGGCTCTGTATGCGGGTCTGCCCTGCCAGTGCTGTCACCGGTGAGAAGAAAGCACCCCACTTCATAGACAAGACAAAATGTGTCACCTGTGGCTCCTGCCTGGATGCCTGCAGATTTGATGCTATCAGGGTTGTCAGAGGAGGCATGAAGAATGATTGAGATCACAATAGACAATCAGAAATGCAGCGTTGAGAAGGGCACAACCATTCTTGAGGCTGCAAAGAGCCTGGGTGTAAAGATACCCACCCTCTGCTATCATGAGGCCCTCCCGCCTGACGGCAACTGCCGTCTCTGCCAGGTTGAGGTCGAGGAGCGTGGGCGGAGAAAACTGGTCATCGCCTGTATGTATCCTGTCAGAGGGCCGATAGCGGTCTTCACAGACACAGAGAAGGTTCGCAAGGCCAGAAAATTCATCATCCAGCTCCTTCTTAACAGGTCGCCTGAGGCACCTGTCCTGAAGGAGCTTGCCAGTGAGTATGGGGTTGAGCCCCTGGATGAGCGCTTTGGAAAGGATCGTGACCTCTGCATCAGGTGCACGAGG
>Ga0265294_10006912_pt1 | contig 13553 bp, 14 predicted proteins | sample MunlanPumphouse3_FD_192504 | JGI IMG/M metagenome (GOLD analysis project Ga0265294, IMG submission 192504) | Groundwater microbial communities from a municipal landfill in Southern Ontario, Canada - Pumphouse #3 | ecosystem: Environmental > Aquatic > Deep subsurface > Groundwater | place... | reverse complement strand
AATCAAAACTGCATCTATTCCCTAACCTAGCAGATTGCAAGTTTAATTGCCTTACATATTCTTACAGAACCCTGTTTTGTTTTTAGGCAGCCATCTCATTTGCAGTTCGATAGCCAAATATTCTCCTGGGGTAATTATTCATCCAATGCTCTATCCTTTGTATATCTTTGTGCTTGAGTTTGCCTATGTCTGTGCCTTTGGGAATAAAGCGACGAATCAACTTATTAGCGTTTTCATTTGAGCCGCGCTCCCATGAACTGTAAGGATGAGCATAATACAACTTAAATCTTTTCTTTTGAGGGTCAAGAATAGAAGATTCTAACTCAACACTGTTTAAAAATTCGGGGCCATTATCTACTGTGAACGTTTTAAAATGCTTTGAAAATTTCTTCCCGTATTTCCGTTCTAGTTTATCTATTTCTTTTTTTACTGATTCTTGTGTCTTGTCGGGCATTTTGCGAATTATCTCTTTCCTGCGGCTTCTCTCCGTTAGCACCAACAAGGTCGCCCCGCTTCCACCCCGTTTACCTACAACACAATCCATTTCCCAGTGACCGTATTCTTCCCTGCTTTTTATATGTTCTGGCCGTTCTTCAATGCTAGTTCCTTTTAGGTTATTGTGGGCTATTCGGACTTTTTCGTACTGCCGCTTTTTCTTATCACATTTTACCGGGAGATCTTTGTTACTTATATTAGCAAATATTCCTTTGTCTATATAACTGTAAAGCGTTTTAGTACAGATGGTAGTATCAAATTGTAAGCTCTTCGCCTGTATTTCTCCTATTACTGCATCTGGAGAATACTTATCTTTGATTATTCTTTTTTCTATGTGATTAGCAAGTTTATGGTCACAACCTATCTTTAGCCCTGCTCCTTTATTAGATGACGCTTCCTCATGTTTTCGTTGCCCTACATCGGCACAATATCGTTCAGAATAGGTTAAGTTGCTATTTAGGAGTCTAACTGTTCCCCGATCAATTTCACGTTCTATGGTTCGTCTATGCCTTCCTAATATTGAGGCTATCTCCTTTGGTTTCTTTCTATCCTTTAGTAATATCTCGATTTGATAGCGTTCTCTTTCGTTTAGGTGTTTAAAGCTTCTTTGCTTCGTGTTAATATTAGGTTGACTCATGTCGGTCCCTCCAATGTTTTTCGTTTGGTCACTTAAAACATTATCAGAGGTTCTGACTTGAGTCACTCTATTTTCTTATGTTTGGGCAATTCATTTTACAACTTACCCTTTTTTCTATGAGAGAAATAATGGAGAAATTAAAAAGTTTATGTCGGAATTAATTATGAATTTTTTAAAATAATGGGATTATATTCTTTGCTGTTGATCCCGTTTTTCTAAATAACGCTCCAGTTTCCTTTTTACTCTCTGTAAGGCATTGTCTATTGATTTTACGTGCCGTTCCAAATCTACCGCTATTTCCTGATAACTTTTTCCTTCCAGATAGGACATTAAGACTTCCCATTCTAAAGAGCTCAAGATCTCTCCCATTTTTTCTTCGATATCACAAAACTCTTCTCTACTGATAATCAATTCTTCTGGATCCGTAATTTTGGTGCCGGAAAGAACATCCAGCAGAGTGCGATCAGACTCCTCATCATAAATAGGCTTGTTCAGAGAAACATAAGAATTTAACGGTATATGTTTCTGGCGAGTAGCCGTTTTAATCGCCGTAATAATTTGTCGGGTCACACATAGTTCTGCAAAAGCTCTAAAAGAGGACAACTTATCGGGTCTAAAATCACGTATCGCTTTATATAAACCTATCATACCTTCTTGAATAATATCTTCTCTGTCAGCCCCGATCAAAAAATAAGAACGAGCTTTGACTCTGACGAAATTCTTGTATTTATAAATCAGATACTCTAAAGCCGAGCTGTCACCATTATGGACTAAATCTACAATATATTCATCCTCTAAAAATTCAAAAGAATCTAATCCTTTCGGTTGTGCACCCAAACTCACAGATTATCACCCCCATCATGAAGATTCCTGTATTAGAACTTGTCTACCATTTTGCAAATATTATACCCTAATTTTCCTACAGCCGTCAAGATGTTCTTACCCGTAAACATGTTTATATTCGCCCGCGCTGTCTAATTATTTCATAAAAAAGGAGAGCGCCTGCTACAGAAACATTTAAAGAATTAACCTGACCGAGCATGGGGATGTTTACGAGGAAATCGCATTTCTCTTTGACCAGTTTCCCCATGCCTTTCCCTTCACTTCCCAGTACCACAGCCAAAGGGCCTTTTAAATCAGCCTCAAAATATTTTTGCTCTGCCTGAGGATCAGTACCTACGATCCAACAGCCCTTTTCTTTTAATTTATTCATGACTTGGGGGAGGTTAGTCACACGAGCCACCGGAATATACTCTACTGCTCCTGCCGAAGACCTGGCTACCGTAGCAGTTAAGGAGACAGAGCGGTGTTTAGGAATAATAACCCCATGCGCACCTGCGGCGTCTGCACTTCTGAGAATAGCCCCCAGATTCCGGGGGTCTTCCAAGCCATCCAAAAGGATAATAAAAGGGTCCTCCCCTTTTTTTACTGCTCCTGCGATAATTTCTTCCCAATCCACATATTCTTTTACTCCGGCCTGGGCCACAACCCCTTGGTGAATATTGCCGTCAACCAAAGTATTAAGCCTTTCTTTCGCCACAAATTGAAAGGGAATCTGCCTTTGTCTGGCTAAAGAGATAATTTGGGTAACCGAATTCTGTTTCAGCCCTTGTGCAAACATGATTTTACTCAAGGGTCTACCAGCCTGCAAGGCTTCTAAGACGGGGTTTTTTCCGGCGATAAATTCTTCATTATTGTTCACCCTATTGTTGTTCACCCTGTTCGCCCTCATTTCTCTGAAATAAATAGGTGATAATCTCTTGTAATCTTACCTCATCCTCAGACAAAAATAAATAGCCAATCAATGCTTCAAACCCGGTACTTAAACGATACTCAATCACACCTACGTTTTTGGGGACATGCGTGCCTTTAGCATTACGTCCTCTTTTAACAATGTTTTTTTCTTCTTCTGTCAGCATACCCTCTAGTTGGTGCAAAAAATCCGCCTGAGCAACAGCCTTTACTAAGGAAGTAGCATGATGGTGAAGCTTGTCTACTTTAACCATGCCCTGATTAATCAAATACTGACGCACAAATAATTCAAAGACCGCATCACCGATATAAGCTAAAACCAGCGCCGGCAACTCCTTCGGATTGGGCTTCTTTCCTAGCTCACCCCACACAGCTAAGCCTCCTTTTGCATCTCGCATCTCGCATCTCGCATCTTTCTCCTACAGATATTTCCATCTGACTCCCTGGGGTGTATCTTCTAGAACTATCCCCAATTCTTTCAATTCGTCCCGCAGTAAATCCGCCGTTTGATAATCTTTACGAGCTCGCGCTTCCCCACGTACTTTGATTAAGAGTTCTAATAAGCCGTCGACCAGTTGAGAATTAGCCGTTTCCTCTTTAACTCCCTTTTGCCCCAATTCTAAACCTAAGATGCCAGCTAGCTGGGCATATTTCTCTGCCGCTTCGATTAAAAAGGTTTCTTGCCCAGCATTAAGTGTCTTGCCGTTTAACGCCTGATGTAAACCATTCAATGTTCGAGCCAAATCAAAGAGAACCGCCAGCGCCAAAGCGGTATTAAAGTCATCATTCATGGCCTCCCTAAAGCGTTGTTCAAAGAGAGGGAATTCCTCCGTAAACCGCGTCCAAACCTCTGGTGAAACAGTCTCGCCGCTCCCCTTTTCTTTCCTGGTTTCCTCAAGAAGGCGGTAGGCTGTTTCTAGCCTTTCCAGGCCTTTGCCAGCTAACTCCAGTTTTTCATCATCAAAATCTAAAGGACCACGATAATGGGTGGATAATAAATAAAAGCGCACTACCTGAGGGTTATACTTCTCGGTAATCTCCCGCAAGAGGAAGAAATTGCCTAGGGATTTAGACATTTTTTCCCGGTTGATGGTAATAAAACCATTGTGTAACCAGTATTTGGCCATGGGCGCACCATGCAAAGCCTCCGACTGAGCAATCTCATTTTCATGATGCGGGAAGATTAAATCCAAACCACCGGCATGAATATCAAAGCTTTCCCCCAAATATTTAGTAGACATAGTCGAACATTCAATATGCCAGCCCGGTCGTCCGGCTCCCCACGGGCTTTCCCAACTAGGTTCGCCCGCCTTGGCTTTTTTCCAAAGAGCAAAATCTCCGGGTTGTTTCTTCCGTTCATCAACATCTATCCTAGCTCCGGCTTGTAAATCCTCAACAGACCGTTTGGAGAGTTTACCATATTCTTTAAATTTACTTACTTCAAAATAAACATCACCATCTACCACATAAGCATAACCTTTTTCTACTAATCCGGCCACAAAATCAATAATATCCTGCATATCCTGGCTTACCCGTGGATGAACTGTAGCTCTCTGCACATTTAATAAATCCGCATCAACAAAATATTCCCCAATGAATTTTTCCGCCAGTTCCAAAGGCGGTGTCTTTTCTTCCTGGGCTTTTTTAATAATCTTATCATCCACATCGGTAAAATTCTGGACAAATCTAACCCGATAACCAAGATACTCCAGATAGCGGCGTACCGTGTCAAAAACCACAATCGGCCTGGCATTCCCTAAATGAATATAATTATAAGTGGTGGGCCCGCAGGTATACATTTTTACTTCAGATGGATTTAAGGGCGTAAATGTTTCCTTTTGACCTGATAAGGTATTATAAACCTTTAACTCTTCTTTGCTCACTCCGCGTCTACTCCTTTTTGGATTAATTTAGCCTCTAATTCTGCCATCTGTTTGCATAAATCTAATAAGACATCAGCCACAGGATCTGGCAATTGATTATGCTCCAGGTCAACCGTAACCTGCCCCTCCCTTTTGACAATCCGTCCGGGTACTCCTACTACGGTAGAATTGGGGGGGACTTCTTTTAGAACTACAGAGCCTGCTCCGATCTTCACATTATCGCCAATTTTGAAAGAACCCAAGACCTTGGCGCCCGTACTGATAACTACATTATTACCGATCGTGGGATGTCGTTTCCCTTTCTCCTTACCTGTACCGCCTAAAGTCACCCCTTGATAAAGGGTCACATTATCACCAATTTCTGCTGTTTCCCCAATAACAACCCCCGCACCGTGGTCAATAAAAAAGCCCTCCCCGATCTTGGCACCGGGATGAATCTCAATCTGGGTAAAAAAACGATTGATTTGCGAGATCACCCGGGCTAAAAGGAACCACTTTTTGGTATACAGCCAATGAGCCAATCTATGCAAAATAATGGCGTGAAAACCCGGATAACAAAGAATAACTTCTAAAGTGCTTTTTACGGCCGGATCCCGTTCAAAAACAACTTGCGTGTTCTTTTTTAGCCAACCCATCTTCTTCAACTCCTTACGACTCTATCTAAATAATAAATCGCCTCTGATATACAGAGGCGATTTTTCGCGGTTCCACTCTGTTTGGGTTAAAGCAGTATAAAAATATCTGGATATGCTTATCCCAACTCTCTCTGCCTTAACGCAGCAGCAGACGGTAAAAACCCTACATTACCAGCAACAGATAAGAGGTCGCAAAACTTATCCGTTTACCCCATCGAGTTTACAGCTCCGGGGTGCATTTTCATCTTGGCTCTCCCAAACAGGTTTTCAGCCGCTGACCCGTCCTCTCTGCGGGATAATCCAAGATTACTTTTCCCCATCCAAGCTTTTATAATTTATCACTAGTATATGCCTGCCTCAATTATTTTGTCAACATTTTTCCAAAATCCGTTCCACACGCCGCAAGGCTAACTCTTTTCCTAAAATACCAATAATCAAAAACAAGTCTGGTCCATGTTGCTGTCCGGTTAAGGCTACCCGAATAGGCATATAAACAAATTGTCCCTTTAAATTCAATTCCTTCATGATGGACTTCAGCATCATCTTTACTGTCTCGGAAGTTAACTCATCTAAGGCAACTAGTTTGTCCTGGAATGTTTTTAAGACTAAAGAACAGGTTTCTTGCTCTAAAACAGCGGCCGCTTCTTCGTTTTCCAGCACTACTTCTTCACCGCTAAATATTTTCGCTTTTTCCGGTACTTCTTTAATGGTAGAAAGCCTTTCTTGCAAGGCCGTCATTAATAGTTCAGCCCATTTCCTTTCCTCTGCCGAAGGATTTATGGAGAGATAACCCTCTTGCTGCAAATAAGGCAAGGCTAATTCCACTAAACGTTCCACCGAACTTTCCCGGATATACATCCCATTGAGCCAATGCAATTTTTCCAGATCAAAAACTGCCGGATTCTTAGCTACTCTATCTAAGGAAAACTCACTTATTAGCTCATCCAGGCTGAGGATCTCCTTTTCCCCTTCCGGAGACCAGCCCAAAAGCGCCAAAAAATTAACTACTGCTTCAGCTAAATACCCCTCTTCTTGATATTGCACAACTGATGTGGCCCCATGGCGCTTGCTCATTTTGCTGCGGTCTTTACCTAGGATCAGCGAAACATGGGCAAATTGGGGCAAGTCAAAACCTAGTGCTTCATAAAGTAAAATCTGGCGAGGAGTGTTGGATAAATGTTCTTCGGCTCTGATCACATAATTGATTTTCATTAAAGTATCATCGATCACTACAGCATAATTATAGGTGGGGATGCCATCAGATTTAACAATGACAAAGTCCCCCACTTCCTCGCTCTGAAAAACAACCTTTCCCCTAACCAAATCATTAATGACGATCTCTTGCTGCTCTGGTACACGGAAACGCACCACAGGTTTACGCCCTGCCGCTTCATGTTTCTGTATTTCTTCAAGAGTAAGGGAACAGCATTTACCACTATACATGGGGTTTAGGCCTTGAGACATTGCCGTCTGACGCTCTTCTTCCAATTCCTCTTCTGAACAATAACAGTAATAAGCCAAACCCTTGGCCAGCAGCATTTGGGTATATTCCCGATAAATATCCAGTCTTTCCGTCTGCCGATAAGGGCCGTAAGGGCCGCCCACATCCGGGCCTTCATCCCACTTAATCCCTAACCACTTCAAGGAAGCATAAATATTTTCCTCTGAGGCGCGACTGGATCTTTCCAAATCTGTATCTTCTATTCTCAAAATCAGCTTTCCGCCTAACTTTCTGGCCAATAAGAAATTAAACAGTGCGGAACGGGCACCTCCTATATGTAACGGCCCCGTTGGGCTAGGTGCAAATCTAACACGTACTTCTCCCATGAATAAATCCTCCCCCTCTGATTAAACAACAAGCATAAGCTGCTATGCCTTCTTTGCGCCCGGTAAAACCCAGTCCTTCTGTGGTCGTTGCCTTAACGCTGACCTGTTCAATTTCTATTTCCAAGGCAGCAGCTAACTTTTTTCTAATTTCCTCCCGATAAGGTGCTACTTTAGGAGCTTGGGCTACAACCGTGCAATCCACATTACTACAAGTATACCCTCGCGTTTTTAAGATGGCAACTACCTCTTCTAATAAGACTATACTAGACACATCCTGATAGCGTTGATCATTATCCGGAAAAAGCAGCCCTATATCGCCCAAAGCTGCCGCTCCTAATAAGGCATCCATCACCGCATGAGTAAGCACGTCCGCATCAGAATGGCCTTGCAATCCCTGCTCTGCAGAGAGCTCAATACCACCCAAAATCAATTTGCGTCCGGTAGCAAAGGCATGTACATCATAACCAAACCCGACTCTCATCGTTCCTTAGGTCCTCCCTAATTAAGTTCCCTTTTATGATCTCCCGTCCTCAACATCTCTCTAAAAATAATTAAGTCTTCCGGAGTCGTTATCTTTAAATTATTATAATCCCCCTGCACTACAAAAACAGGCACTCCTAAGTGTTCTACCAAAGACGCATCATCTGTCGCTGTGAGGGATGAGGCCGACGCCTCTTCGTAAGCTCTCACGAGTATCTCTTTTTTAAACACCTGCGGTGTTTGCACGTGCCACAAGGTTTGACGCGGCAGCGTCTTTAGTACCATTTGCTCGTCCGAGACCATTTTAATCGTATCTTTAGCTGGGACAGCGGCAATGGCAGACCCTTTTGCCAAAGCCGTATTTAAAACACGCGTAATTACTTCCGACGTTACTAACGGCCTTACTCCATCATGTACGACAACCCATTTTGTCTCTGGAGCTAAAGCCAAAAGACCCTGATAGACAGAATCTTGCCGCTCTTTTCCCCCTAGGACAACTTTTTTTACTTTAGTAAAATTATACTTTTCAATAATCTCTTCCTGGCAGTAGCTCATCTCCTCAGCCCTTGTTACCACTATAATATCCTCGATTAAGGGATGTTCATGAAATTTTGCTAGCGTATACGCCAAAAGAGGGCGCCCCTCAATCTCTAATAACTGTTTGCTGACGCGCCCTCCCATTCTTTTGCCCTGTCCTGCAGAAAGGATTAAAGCAGATACCTTACCCAATCGCATCCACCTCATAAAGAGTTCTTCGATCATTGTATTTCGGTTTGGCAAAAATCATCCGACCTGCTGCAGTTTGTAGAACACTAGTCACTACAACATAAATCGTTTGATTAATATATCTTTTCCCTGATTCCACCACAATCATGGTCCCATCATCAAGATAAGCAATCCCTTGTTTAAACTCTTTGCCGTCTTTAATGACCTGCACAACCATTTCCTCACCAGGAAGAAAAACCGGTTTTAAGGCATTGGCCAACTCATTAATATTCAGAACACGAATACCCTGAAGCTCCGCAACCTTATTCAGATTATAATCATTCGTAAAAATATCAGCGCCTAAAACCTGAGCCAACTTTACCAGTTTGCTGTCCACTTCCTGTATCTCCGGAAAATCTTTCTCATAAATCTGTACCCGGGCAATCAATTCATTCCGCATTTTATTGAGAATATCCAAGCCACGTCTGCCTCTATTCCTTTTTAAACTATCGGAAGAATCAGCGATATGACGTAATTCCTCCAGCACAAACCCCGGGATTACTAAGATCCCGTCCACAAAACCGCTCTTACAGATATCAGAGATTCTACCATCAATGATTACGCTTGTATCAAGCAATTTATATGATCGTCCTGGTTCAAATTTCGCGGGTACGGATTTCTCTTTCTCCTTCCCTCCAAACTTCGGGAAAATATTAAATATATTAAATAACTCGTCTTTCTTTTTATGGCCTATACTTAACCCCAAATAGCCGAATAAAATACTGCAAAGAATGGTCATATAACTGCCCACAAAAGGCAGTCTCGCCAGTGAAGAGCCTAATAAACTAGCTATAATAAGTCCAATAATAAGTCCAATTGCTGCACCAAGCAAATCATTCAAAGGCATCCTCTGGAGCTTTCTTTCCAGCCACTCTGTCATCCGAATTCCTTTAGCGACAAACCAAGGTGCTATACTATAACTCAAAAGTCCTAAGATAATACCAGGCAGTATGATAATCGACATTCTTAAGACAATATTCGAGGTAACCAACCAGCCACCCTTAAGCAACGCGTAGCCTAGCGAAATCCCTCCTGCTAAAAAAAATAAGGTAATTATTATCCGCGCTACCTTTCTAAACACCGTTCATTCTCACCTCCTTTATCTTCTAGCTTTCATTTAGTTATGACCAATTAAAATATAATTATTATCTAATTATACCAAGCAATCTTTAGAAAGCAACCAAACCGTTCTTATCCGTAAATGCAAAAAAGCGTCAAAAATTGACGCATTATGCTAAATATTCCTGGAGTAAATCCATGATATGGTCTTCCTCACCGTCTTTAGCCAAAACTAACTCGCTCAACAAAATTTGGCGAGCATTATCCAGCATCTTTTTTTCTCCGGTAGATAGACCTTTTTCTTTATCCCGTGAAGTAAGATTCCTGACAACTTCGGCTAAATCAAAGACATTGCCACTTTTTATTTTCTCCATATTGCTTCTATATCTTCTGTTCCAGTTCGTAGACATGGGGGAATCCTCTTGTTTTAGAACATTAAATACTTTTCTTACCTCTTCATCCGGAATAACTCTCCTGAGACCGACTGTATCCACGTTAGAAGTAGGAACCATTACTTTCATATCTCCAATCGGCATCCGCAGTACATAATACTGACGTTTCTCCCCCAGGATTTCCTTTTCCTCAATCCCTTCAATTATTCCCGCTCCATGCATGGGATAGACAATTTTATCCCCTATTTCAAACATAGCTCAACACCTCCAACATCCTAAGAGAACTTACATCTCTTATTTTAACAAATATCTGCCCATCTGTCAAAAACATATTATTATATATCATTGTCCCCTATCTAGTCAACGATATTCTTTGGGATTTTATTCACCGGATTGTTATTAGTTACAACATTGACAGAAGCAAAACTTTATAAGTATAATAAGACTAATGGATAAAGGCGCACTATAAGGGGGGGTTAAGTTGGCACAGTTTAACTGCCATGATTTTGAAAAGACTGTATCTGCCTGTCTGATCCGTCACCAAAGTATTTTAGACCTTATGGCAAAATATCAACAAGCATCTGCACGTACAAACAGAGCTATTTCCAAATCAGTTACAAACTGTGGCTGTATAAGTATTGACGCTCATAAACAACCTATTCCGCCTGAGGCATCACTGAAAGATCTCCAAAACATCTTCTCTAATCATCTTAACGGTGCACTCTGCGAAAACTGTCGAGAAATAATCATCGATGAACTGGGAAAAAATTTATTTTATCTAACCGCTCTCTCTAATACTCTCGGCATTAGTTTGCAAGAGATCTTTGAAGAAGAGACTGTTAAAGCCAAAACCCTAGGCAGATTTAACTTAACCTAGACTAACGGCCATTTAGCCGGGCCAAATAGATAGTATAAAAAACAAACACCGCATAATCGGTGTTTGTTTTTTTATACTAAGGCGATTTCTAGGGCCTCTTTCAGCGTTTTTACTTCGATAACTTCCAATTCCTTCTTGGGAGGCATGGCGCTGCCGGTCATACTCCCTTTTGGAATCATACAATGGGAAAATCCTAGCTTTTTTGCCTCCTGGAGACGTTTCCCCACAAAAGGAATACTTCTGATTTCTCCGGTAAGACCCACCTCACCCATCACCACCAAATGAGGTAAACATGGTCTATTTTTTAGACTTGAAGCAAGGGCCATGGCTATGGCCAAATCCAAAGCGGGCTCCTGTATTTTAATCCCTCCCACAATATTAACATAGGCATCTTGTTGATTAAGATTCAGACCCACTCTTTTTTCCAAAACCGCCATCAATAAATTAACCCGGTTATAATCCGCACCCGTGGCCATACGCCGCGGCTGTCCAAAATTACTGTGACTGACTAGAGCTTGGATCTCTACTAATAATGGGCGCGTCCCTTCTATACTAGCTACTACCACCGAACCAGGAGAAGCTACTGGTCTTTCCGCTAAAAAAGCCTGCGAAGGATTAGCAACCTCCACTAAACCCTCATTCTGCATCTCAAAGACACCCAATTCAAAGGTGGAGCCAAAACGGTTTTTGATTGACCGTAAAATCCGATACTGATGATGCCGCTCCCCTTCAAAATATAAGACGGCATCAACCATATGCTCTAAAACTCTTGGCCCAGCGATACTCCCCTCCTTAGTTACATGCCCGACAATAATCGAGGGCACATTTAAGCTTTTCGAAAGCGTCGCTAATCTCCCTGTAGCCTCCTTAATTTGCCCAATACTGCCTAAGGTTGAGGTTAACTCACTGCAAAAAACCGTCTGAATAGAATCAACTATCACTAAAGAGGGCTTTAACTCCTCAATTTCTTGTTGGATTAATTCAAGGTCTGTCTCCGACCAAATAAAAAGATTCTCCGATTGTAAAAACAAACGGGAAGCTCTCATTTTGATCTGCTGAGCGGATTCTTCTCCTGAGATATATAAAACCCTGCCCCCACTAAGCGCCACATGATTTGCCGCCTGCAAGAGCAAAGTAGACTTGCCTATACCAGGGTCTCCGGTAAGAAGTATGATCGAACCAGAAACAAGGCCTCCACCTAACACCCGATTTAATTCGCTCATCCCTAGATCAACACGTTCTACAGCCAAATTTTCAATTTCCGGAAGAGACTGTGGTTTGGCGCTTATCTTCGTCCCTGATTTTGCGGGAACTGTTCTTTCCACCTCTTCAACAAGCGAATTCCATTCTCCACATTCAGGACATTTGCCTAACCAACGTAAAGCTTCAAAGCCACACTGTTGGCAAACATACTTGCTCTTTTTCTTAACCACAAGCCGACCTCTTTTCTCTTGGCACAATTATTAGTCTAAATAACTAATAAGATCTTCTTCGATTATTTCCTCGAAAATCCCTTCTTCCTTATTTTCCTCTTCATCTATCTCTTCATCTATTTCTTCATCTATCTCTTCATTAAAAATATTTTCTTCTTGCTCAACAACATCATTAACCCCTGAAATTCTATCCTCCTCGTCTTCAATACTGTTCTCCTCATCTTCAACTGTAGTCACATTCGTTCTTGGCAGATCAACTGTAGGCTGAATGCTTCTTGTCTTAGAAGGGCTTCGCTCTTCTAAAACTTGCGACACCGCATTCCAGCCGGTTTGATCAATTACATAGTGTAAAAGGTGTTGGTAATCGGCGTTCATTTCCTGAATATCACCCTTGTCCTTTCGGTTTCCCTGGAGTTGGTTAATAAAACAACCTAATAAATAATCACTGCTATAAGAAAATGAAATCTCTTCATTGATAAACTCATTTAAATATTTTATCTGAAGTGTCCCCGACACATGATCATCATCGTTAGCAAGCTCCATAAACTGAGGAAGCTCTACCCGCGGTACTAAGGGAATGCTGATTTCCTCATGAGTATCCAATACGACCGGATTAATATGAGCTAAATACTCTAAAGCCTCGCCCGTTACGGCAAAAAATAACACTAAATCCCCCCGGTAATTAGCCGCCTTTTTTATTTTAACCTCATGGGGGTTTGTGGGTAAAACAGTAACATATTCAAGGATGTCCTCTGTTGAGGCGGCATTGACCTGTAGACTGGTGGATCTAGCTACATTAAACCAGGATAAAGTCTCTGCACTAAAAAAGAGCGCAAGATTAAGGATAAAACCGGCAGTCAGCAATATTAACCCTCTAAACAGATACGCTCTATATTTACAATGATACTTCATTCTTTTTTTCCTCATAGAAGTATCTCCTCTCTTTAAAACATTAACCCCTGACTAACTCCTTGCTTAACAGCTCGTAAACTCCTTGACCTTCACTCGATGATATGAATTAAAAGCTGATAATAAGAATTAATCAGGGCCACAGCCCGAATCCTCCCAAATGGTACTACTGCTTTATTAATGGTGGCCAAATAAGCAAACAACTTTATTGGCTGGAAAAAAGAGCAGAATATATTATGTATCTCCAATTTAGCCAGGTCGCTGGTTTGATTTCTCCTTTTTCTAGCTCTGCTTTTTACTACATCGTCTCCTTCTACCTTTACCTGAAAAACCGCCGTGGCTTTTAAACCTTGTAACCTGTTGTCAGCCTCTTCTGCCATTTTAACGTGATACTGAAGATTAAGGGCGT
>Ga0265294_10006910_pt1 | contig 13554 bp, 10 predicted proteins | sample MunlanPumphouse3_FD_192504 | JGI IMG/M metagenome (GOLD analysis project Ga0265294, IMG submission 192504) | Groundwater microbial communities from a municipal landfill in Southern Ontario, Canada - Pumphouse #3 | ecosystem: Environmental > Aquatic > Deep subsurface > Groundwater | place... | reverse complement strand
AAGGGCAAAAATTTCGAAGATGCAACGAACAGGAACATATGTTCGCCCGGCCTAGGCCGGGGAGGTAGGAAGACTAAGACACAGCTACTGGGAAAGGGAATTTACACCAACATTCTGGACTTGACTTCCTCTGTCACATTATATACCCCTAAAATTATTGAACCAATGGAAGTGCCTTTATCTCGCCCTAAACAATTTTACGGCGAAATATATTATGGAACCCAAGGTTAAACATAAAAATACCGGGAGAAACCAAACAGGCAAAGCTTTAGCAGATGCGGAATTTAAGGTCAGAAAAACAAAGATAACCACCATGATCAGCTTTGTTGTGCTGATCATGTTTTTAAGAATTATATATACCCTTACTTTGTTTTCTTTCGTGACCGTGACGCCCGTATTCCAAATCCGGGGGAAATGTTCCACAATCGTGATACCGATATACATTAGCCATCCCACCCCAAGGGTAACAGGCAGCTCCCATTTACTTCCCCAGCGGTCAACTTCCCCTGAGGCATTGTAGTGCCCTGGAATTTTAAGCGGAATATTGGCCCAGTTGGCAACTAAATAGATCGTTCCGCCCATTAAGAACAACAGACAAATAAGATTCATTGCAAGAACGTATTTGCTTCTGTTTATTGACATAAGAAAACACCCTTCGGTTTTTGTTGAACCGCATCTTGAAGAAAATATACAGCCTGCAGAGGGCGTACTCAAGTATTACGCTGCATGGAGGCAGTATTATGCCCTCTTCCATTGATGAGGAGAAGGGGAACTTGTGGTTTTTTTCAACTCTATGTTACAATAAGTGCGGAGCAACCACACTATATGGAACGTAAAATTGTTGAGCGATTGAATTTTTGGAAGAATTCGCCTACACGGCAACCTCTTATTATTTACGGTGCACGTCAAGTAGGTAAAACATATACGGCACTTTGGTACGGCAAAAATAATTATCGCAACACAGCTTATTTCAACTTTGAAGACACAAGCGATCTGGCTGCCATCTTCGAGCGCGATCTGGATCCGCGGCGCATTATTCGTGAACTTTCGACCCAATCAGGACAAAGCATTTTCGAAGAAGATACCCTGATCATTTTTGATGAAATCCAGGCCTCCGAGCGCGCATTAACAAGCTTGAAATATTTTGCAGAAAAAGCCCCTGCGTATCATGTGATGGCGGCGGGCAGTCTATTGGGGATCGCTCTTAACCGTGAAAAATATTCCTTTCCCGTAGGCAAAGTCGATATGGAAACGCTTCACCCGATGGATTTTGAGGAATTCTTATGGGCTACTGGAAATCGGGATATGGCGGATCTCATCCGAGAAAGTTATGATCAGTTTTCACCTTTTTCACTGCACCATAAAGCACTGGATCTATACCGGGAATACCTCGTTGTAGGCGGCATGCCAAGATCTGTTTTAGAACATGTTGAAAAAAAAGATTTCGATTTTGTGCTAGCCCAACAAAAAAACCTCAATAATGCCTACATCGCGGACATGGCGAAATACGCTTCTCCCCAAGAAACAAACCGTATTATGCTGACTTGGCAAAGTATACCCGCTCAGCTTGCTAAAGAAAATCGGAAATTTCAATACAGCACGATAAGAAAGGGGGCACGCGCCAAAGAATACGACCTTTCAATACAATGGTTGGAATTGGCCGGCCTCATTAACCGTTGTATTCGTATAACAGAGGGGAAAATGCCGCTATCGGCCTATGCTCAAAACGATTTTTTCAAGCTGTACATGGTCGACACAGGCCTCTTGTGTTCCAAGTTTGGGATTGCGGCGAATGTAATCCTCACAGCTCCGCCCAGCTTCGATGGCTTCAAGGGTGCATTGGCTGAAAACTACGTGATGCAATCGCTTGTGACCTCCGGCTATAAACCTTGGTATTGGGAATCTTCCGGAAAAGCTGAAGTTGATTTCATCATTCAAGATCGGCAGGGTCAAATCATTCCGGTAGAGGTGAAATCGGCCGAAAATGTTCGGTCAAAAAGTTTGGGCGTATTTGTGAATCGTTTCCATCCACCCTATTCGGTACGGATATCGGCCAAGAATTTCGGGTTTGAAAACAACATCAAGAGCATCCCCTTGTATGCGGTCTTCTGCATGAAGCCTTAAAAACAGTAGACGCTATTCCCACTCAATCGTTGCCGGCGGCTTCCCCGTCAATTCATACACCACACGGCTGACATGGGGGACTTCCGTCGTAATGCGCTCGGTCACATGACGCAAAAAAGACCAGGGAAACTCAACAGGATTCGCGGCCATGAAATCATCTGTTTTCACCGCTCTTAGCGCAATCGTATAGTCATAAGTACGCGCACCGTCGGTGACACCCACCGACTGCAAGCCCGTCATCACGGCAAAATACTGCGATACCGCTTCACGGTAACCTTGTTTTTCAATCTCCTCACGAAAAATCGCGTCCGCTTCACGGAGAATTTCAAGCTTTTCGCGCGTCACACCGCCCAAACAGCGAATCGCAAGACCCGGGCCCGGGAAAGGCTGGCGGTCCACCATCTCAGACGGTAAACCCAATTTACGGCCCACCTCACGCACCTCCTCCTTAAACAAGACGCGCAAGGGCTCAATAATCCCCTCAAACTGAATGCGATCGGGCAAGCCCCCCACATTATGGTGACTCTTCACGACCTTGCCATCCTCACCACTCTCAATGACATCCGTGTAGATCGTGCCCTGCACCAGAAAATCCGCCCGGACCTTATTCGCCTCATCCTCAAAGATACGGATAAACTCCTCACCGATCGCCTTGCGCTTCAATTCAGGATCCAACTCACCCTCAATCCTTGCGATAAAGCGATCCGCGGCATCCACAAACACCAACGGAATATTATATTCACCCGAGAACATCCGCTTTACCCTCTCGGGCTCATTTTTACGCATAAAGCCATGGTCCACAAACACACAGGTCAGCTGCTCTCCCACCGCCCGGAAAACAAGCATGGCGGATACAGACGAGTCAACACCGCCCGAAAGACCGCAGAGCACCTTTTTATCTCCAACGGTCTGCCGGATCTGCTCGACCGACTCCTCAATATACGCGTCCACCGTCCAATCGCGGCGGCAGTGACATACTTCAAAAAGAAAATGATCCAAAGATGCCTCAAATTCCGGATTAGTTATCTTTAAAACCGGAAGTTCGACTAGCCCTCCTGCCGCTTCAAGTTTTCCATCACCTACCAGCACCAGGCCACGGACCGCATCGCCCAAAGACGCTTTTTCCCTCTCAAAACGAGCGCGAGAGATGACCTCGCTGTACACCTGCCTATCCCGGATGGCGTGCACCACAGAACGCGCAAGCCCTCCTCCGAAATCGACAATCAAGATGGTTTCATGATGTTCCGGCATAAAAAATCCCCTTTAAAATTCAATTCCCTTCCTCGCAGAAAGCCCCGATGACTCAAAGGGATGCTTTCGCATGACAACCTCCGACACATAATCAGAGACTTCCAATATATTTTCCGACGGATCGCGGCCCGTTAACACAACCTCTAAATGCTTCGGCTTATTGTTCAAATAATCGAGCAGCATAACCTCCGTCACCATGCCCGTCGCGATTGCCCCTAGTATTTCATCTAGAACCAAAAGATCGACCCCGGCTTCAGTTGCTTTAAAAGCATCGATTAGACGTTTTTCGTGAAACACCCGCGTTATTTCCTTTTCATCGGGATCCATTTGAAACACAAACTTCGATGAAGGCTGTCCGGAGATCACCTCCACGCCCAGTGTTTCAAGCGCTTTTAATTCCGCTGAATTCCCGCTTTTCAAAAACTGGACAAACAAAACACGAAGCCCCGCAGCCTTCGCCCGGACCGATAACCCCACGGCCGCCGTCGTCTTCCCCTTACCATCGCCTGTGTAAAGGTGGATGAGCCCTAAGTTTTTGCGAATAAGATTAGAATTTGCGTCATCGGCCATAGGAGCACCCCCGTCCCTCTATTCTACCCCGAAAGCGTATCACTTCGCCTATGCAAGACAAACGCCACCCCTAAAAGCATGAGCGCCAAAAGTCCCACAAGCGGCACCGACCACCGCACCTCCATCCCCTGAAGATGCGCCAGCGCCCATCCATGGGGCGTAAACTGCCCGACCTTGTGCATCCAGAACGCGGGCAGCTGAATAAAGCTGCCCCCCGTTAAAATCGAAATAAACAACAAAAGCGAAGCCGGAACAAAACGCCGATCCCCCGGAATAAGCGCCACGAGCTGGCCAAAAGCAAGCATGAGTAGTAAGAGCACCGCCATCACGGGGACATAGTTTTCGGGGCGCGTCGTCTCGGGCATGAAAAGCCGGGTCCCACCCACCATGAGCGCCAACTGTAAGATACCCGTCAATGCCAATGCCAGCAATGTCGACAGATAGTCACGTCGAAAACCACCCGGCAAAGAACGCATGCGGCGCTCTGTCGAGGCATCCGCCAGCATCAGGCTGGTCAAGAGCGAAAAGATCGATAAGAACAACACCTCCACTGCCACATCCGGTACCTGGATGAGCGGCAGACTATCCCCCATCTTGTCATCTCGAATTTCAAGGCGAAGGTCCGCGCCCTCCGCTCGCGCTTCTTGCGCCTTCGCCGTTAAGCGCCGCTCGATCGCCTGCGTACTTAAGGTTTTGGCACCTTCCAAGCCTGAAAGATCTTTTAACAACTTGGCATTCATGGCAAGCGCTAGGACCGCAATTGAATAATTCTCACGGATCAGGTCCCCTGCCAGTTCATTCTTCCCGTGGATGAACTCAGCCGCATAGCGCTCATCGATCGTCGACGTTGATTCCGGCATCCCAAAATGCTCCGGGATGACCAGAACCCCATCAAGCGTCCCAAGCTCCAACGCGCGGGCAATCTCATCCTCCCGAACGGCCCTCCAACCCAGTTCGCTCGACTCAAACATTGAGATCAGGCGGTGACTTTCATCGTTATCCGCAAGATCCACATAACCCGGCTGCAGGTTTGACAGGTCATTCCTAACGACCGTCGCACCGGCTAAGAGCGACAGCAATAGGGGAAGGATCACACAGAACGCCAGCACGGTCGGACGGCGTGCGATAAGCTTCAGCTTCAATCCCGTAAGCAGAAGAATATTGCTCATACGCGCCTCCTGCCGAAAACAAACGCCAGAACAGACGCGGGAATGATCGGCCAAGCCGTCATAAGGACCGTTTTAAAAGGCATCAGGCCCTGTTGGTAAAGCGAACGGTAAATACTGCGCATCGCGGGATAGACAGGAGTATAGTGGGCTATTTTATTTAGCCAATCGGGAAACAGCGACGTCGGGTACAAGATGCCGCCCATGACAATCAATAAAAACAAGACAAGCCATCCCGCCTGCAGCACCGTCATGCCGGGCGCCTTCACCCGGCCGAGCGCCAACATGAGAAGGGCGGTCGAAAAGTAGCTTGCCAATAAAACAAAGCCAATGGGGAGAATCGATCGGATAACCTCGGACCCGCTCAAGGCTATTAGGGGCGGCACGATCAGGATCGCCCACCACACAGCCCCGATGAGCAACCTCGTCAAGCCGGGTATGCCGGAACCTAAGGACAAAAGGAGCCGATCCTCATAAGCGGTGCCCGAAATCCGAATCGTCCCCGCCAGCACCCCCATGGCAGGAAGAAGTGAAAAAATAATAAGAACACCCGTCAACACATGGTTGAGGATATTGAAGGACAAAAGATCGCCCTCGCTCACATAACGGTCGCGATCCAGGTACATGATGAGTACATTCATCGAGTGATTCGTCGCTTTTCTCCACGAGTCGTTGTAATCGCCGCCCAATTCCACATAGAGTTTTTGGTAGCCGAAAATATTGCCGTACAGGTAGTTAAAAGCGGTCGCATATTGACGGACAAGGACGGCAATCTGCCCCGACTCCGCCGGCATACGGGGGTTCAGCCAAAGCTCAACGGGTTCGACCTCGGATCCTGTTCTTGCCAATTCAAATAACTGCGGCGGAAGCCTTAAAGCCACCACGATTTCATTGTCCTCAATGCGCCGCATGGCTGTGTCAAAGGAATCATCGTGAATCGCGGAGACGTATCGGACATCTTCCAAATAACTTATAAGGAGCTTCCCCAACAAGGATCGGTCTTCATCCACAATCGAAGCCGACACGGAGAAATCCACGGGGGTCCCGGGATCAGCACTTTTCTCGTTTAGGCTGATGAATCGGACCACTAAAGATAACAAGATGATTGCGCCAAGCGCGAGGAGCAAAGCCACTCTTGAGACTCGCAACTCATGGGCGAAATGCGCAAAAAAACCTGTGAGCTTCTTGCGAAAAGAAGATGCTTTGCCCGCGGAAGACGCATTCATGGCAAAACCTTCAGTGCCTCCGACTGGCTTTCGTGAAGCTCGATACGAAGAATGGAATCACACAAAGACTCCAACACACCGTCCTCGTGGCTCGACACCAGGATGGTGCGACCTCGGGCGCGAAGCAAGTCCAATCGCTCCATCATGAGCGTTCGGCTGTGGCGGTCCGCCCCCGCAAAAGGTTCGTCAAGCAATATGAGCATGGGATCCCCTAAGAGGCCCACGATGAGGCTGACACGCCGCGCCATACCCCCGGAGCACTCGCGGATGGGCTTATCCAAAAAGTCTGAAATTAAAGGATCCTGACTTGCAACTTCGAGAAACTGTTTTCGTTCTTCTTTTGAAAAACCGCGCGCCGCGGACCAAAAAGACAATGTCTCCCGCACGCGAAGGCGTTCATCGAGCGCCAATTCCTGCGGCATATAGCCCGTTAAAGACCGCCATTTAGAGCGATCGTCAAGGGATATCCCTGAAAAGAATACCTCTCCCTCATCGCGCGGCAGGACAGTCGCCAAAATCTTTAACAGGGTACTCTTTCCGGCGCCGTTGTCGCCCGAGATACCCAAAATGGAACCCGCGGGTTGCAGAAACGACACATTCGATAACACATGGTGCGCGGCCCATCGCTTCGACAAGCCGCGCGCGGTCAGCATATTTTTAGTCATCCCAATCGAAGTCATCCCATCCGTCCCAGTCGAAGTCGTCATCGAAGTCGTCGGGACCATTAAGAATCTCAGGATCAATACCGAGCTTTTCTAAGGCGGACATGAGGTTATTCATCATATCCTCATCGGATAAAAGCTCCATCATCGATTCTTCGTGGGACAAGTCGATGAAATTCATGGGGAGCTCATGCTTGAATGTCAGGCTCGATTGGGCAAGGGGGGCATGCGTGATCCCCACGGTCACCTTAATCGGCATCTCTTCGACATCCAGGGCAAGCTCAACTGTGGCAACCAACTGCCCTTTTTCAACCGCTCCGTTGTATTTCACGGTGACTGATTCGGGCGCGTCATAAGTCAGATCCTGCAAATTGTTTAGGGTGTACGTGATCTCTCCGACAGGATAGAGCTCATCGCCGACGTCCTGCAAAGCAAAATCGGTGAAACGGCCGCGCCCCATCTCATGGTATTCGTCATCGTAGAACGTACTCCAATCCCTCAACCTGATCGTATAATCACCGCTGTAGTATTTATCCTTCAAGCGGTACTCGCTCAGATATTCAAAGCCAGTGTCATCTGGGGTCTCAAAGGCAAAAAGCTGCGCGTGCCGGCCACCGTCCTCCACATGGAGCGACGCGATCCTGACTTTCTCCGCTCTCCCATCCACGCGATTGATGAGAATAAACTCACCGCCGACCGGATGATTCTTCTTGTCAACGTAGAGTTTTCTTTGAACCGCAATGCGATAATCTTCCGGATAGATATCGAGGCCTTCTAGCATGTCGTCGATGGCATCGACAAATTTGTCATAAAGGAGGACGGTCGATCCATAAGGATAAGGCATGGTGGCCATAGATACATCCTGCAGCTCTTCCAGGAGCTTTCGGATGTCGTTATTCTTTTTAAGATAGTTCAGCATCTCACGCGCCATGGGGGCGAACTTGTCAGCGGGGACCGTCACATCGTAGTAGTCAAGCTTTTGGCTGACACCCCCGATCGTGAGAACTTCACCTTTCACGAGCTCAGGTTCGTCCGCGTACCTTGCAAAGATCGCCTTCAGTTCGTCCGCAATCGTGTCGAGCTTGTCACTTGAGAAGCTGCTAATGGCTTTACGCACGGAGCCGGAGGAGGTTAACAGTGAATCAAGCGTGATATCAAATTCGCCTGAATCTTCCATCACTTCCTCCAGGAAATCTCTCGGTACGGCAAGCGGGCGCGGTAGGATATCCGGCACTTCGATCACCAGATAATCCTCGGCGTCATACAACAACAGCGAAAGCGCTTCGTCTGAATCCGAGCGCTTGCCCAATCCCACCTGCATGTAGACATGAGGATCGTCTGCATCAAGATCAACCTTGTTTTCCAGATGGAAGCGCAAACTCGATACAATCGTCAGGATCTCTGCCAATTCATCCGGCATCTCATCGATCTGAAGATCAAGGGTAAGATCCGTGGTAGCGCCGAATTTTGTTTGCCGGAAGACTTTCTCCGAGGATGTTCGAATATCGTGAAGAAGCGTACCCTCCGGTACGAGCCCGAAAGCTTTTTCCGCTTTTTGCCATTTTTGCTCCGTCGACATGAACAGTGAACGAATCTGGTCGCCGAAGACAAGCCAGGAACCCGCCAATAGGGCGAGAATCACCGCGACGATGACCACCGGAATCCACCAGCGTTTTTTCTTCTTCACCGGCGCTCCGTATCCGGCAGGCGGCGCATAGGCGTATGCCTGAGGCGGGTAGGGTGCTTCCGGTTGCGGCGGATAGGCATAAGCCGGAGGGGGCGGAGCGGGTGCCGCCACTTGTTCCGGCATTACTTCTATCCCGTTTTCGACACGGGATCCACATTGAATACAAAATTTTGAGTCGGGCGCTAATTCCGCGCCGCATTGTTGACACTGTTTCATGGGCTGTTCCCTCCCGGCAATGTAAATGCCTCTCCCATGGATATATTAGTGATTAATTATACCAGCAAGCACGCGACTTATGAGGTGATATCTTGGGGGAAAAAATGCTTTCGACTTTTAATTAGGAACAGCCCGTTGTTTCACCGCAATCCAGACAAACCTTACATGTCCCGTTTTTCACCATGCGCGTCCCCGAACAGTTTGAGCATACGGATCCGTCGTAGAGCCGTTCCCCTGTTTTACTCGCTTCTTGCGCTTTTTCGTGAATAAAATCGTCAAGACTGATCTGTGCCAATACCGCATCCTTTTCAGCCGATTCGTCATCTTCAGGCTTCACCTGCACACGTGTGTAATCACCGGCCTCAATGTCAAGCACCTTGCTGATCAGATCGGACACCGAAGTACAGTACTTGATGTAGGGGTGACGCTGCACGAAGCCGTAGGGCTCGAACTTTTGTCCCCTCAGCATCTTTGAAATCGCCTCCGGTTTAATGCCGTACTGCAGCATGACGGAGATCGTCTTCGACAATGAGTTCAATAGCCCCGTGATGAGCGTCCCCTCGCGGTCGGTGGTCATGAAGATCTCCGTGATCTCCCCGTCCTCATCGCGGTTCACCGTGATGTACACCTTGACATCTTCTATCTGAGCCGGATGCGTCGTGCCTGAGCGAATACCAAACGGTTTCACCCGGCTGTGCACCAGATCGCCGCGGTCAAATTTCTCCTGACAGTCGTCCAGCTCTTCTTTTGTCTTTTTCGCAAAATGCAGCAGGTCACTGTAAGTCAGATCTTCAAGCGGCAGGGCCTGGTGCTCGACGCCCGCTAAACGCACATTCAAAGGCTGCGCGTATTTGGAGCCGTCACGGTACAGCGTAATCCCCTTCACGCCACTCTTCCAGGACGTCAAGACGACATCGGCAAAATCTTTCACCGTGGCTTCATTCGGCAAGTTGACAGTCTTTGACACGGCGCCAGAGATGAGAGGCGTGATGGCCGCGACCATCAGGACATGCCCCTGCCAGGAAATATAGCGCTCGCCCGAGCCGCATTGGTTGGCCGTGTCAAAGATAGCCAAGTCGTCTTCGTTCAAATGAGGCGCGCCTTCAATTTTGCCGTCCAGGATCATGCCGTCATCGCTCTCGCGCATGATGTACTTGACAATGGCGTCGCGTTCTTCCCCCGAGTAACCGCAGGCCAAAAGCCCCTGTTCCACATGAGGGTTGACCAATTTCATAAGGCCGCCGCCCGCTAGTTTTTTATACACGACATGGGAGAAGAAAGGCTCAATACTTGTTGCCGCGCAGTCCATCGCAAAGGAGATGGTGCCTGTCGGCGCCATGACGGAGACTTGGGCATTGCGGTAGCCGAATTGTTCGCCTCTTTGTTCCGCGTTTTCCCAGCATGTTTTCAAAGCCTCGGAGAGGTTGGCAAAACCTTCGTCGCGCAACAGCGTGTGATCCACGACGGGGAGCTCATACTCGATACCCTCCGGCGCGTCCTCCCGGGCACCGGCGGCCCGGCTGTGATTGCGGATGACGCGGAGCATGTGCTCGCGGTTTTTATCAAAGTGGACGAAAGGTCCCATTTGCTTGGCCATAAGCGCGGAGGTCGCGTAACTTTGACCCGTTAAAATGCCGGCTAACGCCGCGGCCACCGCGCGCGCTTTTTCAGAGTCATAGGGAATTCCCGCGCTCATGAACAAAGACGCAAGATTAGCAAGCCCCAGTCCCGTGGCGCGGAAGGCCCAGGTCTTGCGGGCAATCGCCGGTGTAGGGAACTGGCCCCAGTGGTTTGAGGCCTCCAGTGCCATCTGGGCGATCGTCACGAGGTGAATATAGCTGTCGATGTCAAACACATGGTTTTCATAGTCGTAAAAGCGCATGACATTGATGGACGCCAAGTTGCAGCTCGTATCGTCGAGGAAGGCGTATTCGCCGCAGGGGTTGGTTGAATTGATGCGGTTGTATTTGGCTGTGGTATCGCCGTCCTCTCCCGCGGGGCAGGTATGCCAGGCGTTGAAGGTATCGTCGAATTGAGGAGCGGGGTCGGCACAGCGCCAGGCCGATTCATTAAAGATCTCCCACAGATGCCTTACGGAGACGTCGCGATCGACCGACGGATCCCGGCGGCCTTTTAACTTCGTGGTCGCGTTGGGATTCCGGTCAAGTTCGGTGACTTTACGCATGAATTCGTCGCTGAAGCGAACGGAATTATTGGAGTTTTGCCCCGAGACAGTCTGGTAGGCCTCCCCGTCGATGTCGGCGTCATAGCCCATCTTGGCCAAGGCGATGACCTTGTCCTCTTCTCGGGCCTTCCAAGTAATGAACTGCTCGATCTCCGGATGATCGATGTCGAGACAGACCATCTTGGCCGCGCGGCGCGTGGTCCCGCCTGATTTAATGGCGCCGGCGTTGCGGTCAAGGCCCTTTAAAAAGCTCATGAGCCCTGAGGATTGCCCGCCTCCGGACAGCGCCTCTCCTTCTGCACGGATGGAGGAGAAGTTTGTGCCCGTCCCCGAACCACCTTTAAACAGTTTCGTTTCGGACACATAGCCTTCCGTGATTGAATGAGGGCCTAAAAGTTTATCTTCAATGGACAAGATGAAGCAGGCGGATGCCTGTGTGCGCGTGTAGTCGTCGTCTGACATGACGACTTCGCCTTTGTCCTCATCGTAGTAGTAAAGCTCGCTTTGTCCGCCCGCGATCCCGTATTTCAATTTCAGCCCCGTGTTGAACCACTGGGGTGAGTTGGGCGCGAACATTTGAGCCAAAAGGGCAAAGACAAGTTCATCGTATAGGATGGCCGACGCCTCACCCTCTTCGATCATGCCCTCATCAATAAGGGAGGCCACCCAAAATGAGACCATCCGGTCCGCGACTTGGCGCATCGATGTCTCATATCCCGGCTCTTCGGGGATGCCGGCTTTTCTGAAATATTTAGAGGCGATGATGTCACAGGCTTGCTGTGAATAGGAGACGGGAAATTCCAGGTTTTCCAAGTCTGTCAAAACTCGCCCCGTCTTATAGTCTTTTAAGAGGACGTCACAACGTTTCCAATGAAAAAGATCAAAAACATTGCGCGTGGTCCCAACAAGTTCCTTTGTAAAGTGGCGCTTAATGGACGTTGACAGAACGCTCATAACAATCCCTACTTTCTATGTCTCCCCAATATCACTGAATTATCAAGCAAAATACGAAAACTACACCATGTAGTGTTTCAGCTAAAATCATAGTACCAGATGTAGTAGAGCAATTTTTATGAATATTTGAAAAACGTTGTTACAGATTTGTGACAATTTTAAAAAAATCTACGACGGAAGAAGACGTGCTAAGATGGCGATATGATAAGACGAGTGACAAAAAGGAGCTATTTTCGGGCTTTTGTCGTGATGCTTTCGATCTTCCTGATCGGCAGTTTAACCAGCGCCTGCGCCATCAATCGGGAACTTGTGGGAAGCTGGCGGTTAATCCAATCCGAAGACGAAAGCTTTGTGGCCGGCATGATCTTCAATTTCAACGACGATAGGACGCTTCTGATTAAACCGGGTGACGCGGAGCTTGATCCCGATAAAAAAGCCCAGTATATCCTCTCGGGCGATGAGATCAAGATTACCTACACCTCAAGCCCCGACGGTTCGCTCAGTCTCAACATGCGAAAGCGCGATAAAAAAACCGTGACGATCAAGATGCACTATGTATTGGAAGAGGATCTGTTGCAAATCACCGATGAATATGAGGTGACCCTGACTTTGCTTCGCCGCCCCTAGTTTCAAGTTCAGCTAAAAGCACCTCCGGACGATTGGGCAAGTCATCGACACATACGCGCAGAAGCAAGTATTCCAGCGCTTCCCCGATTGCCTCCCCCCGATACCCTGCCGCTAAGAGGTCATGGCCACTAATGGCCAAATCTGACAGCTGGAGGTCCTTCCCCGATTGGAGGAGTGCCTCCTTGATACCCGTTATGGCATCGAGCTTTTTTAAAGCCTTTTCATCTGAAGCGACACGCACTTCCAGATCGGCTCTTCTGAGCTCAAGAATAGCCCCAAAAAGGACATCTCCCCAACGGTGAAGCGCGCGCCAGACACTTCTTTTATCGGCCTCCGGATAATCGTTTCGGGAGGACACAAGTGCGTCAATCCGCTTGACGCTGTTGTTTGAAAAGCGAAGCCGCTCGGCCACTGTTTTTCCGATTTCGGGGATGTCAATATCGTAAAGGAGGGCTGCCAGGCGCTGTTCGGCGTCGTCAACGCGCTTTGCGCGTTCCACCGCGATGTCATAGCGCGAAAGTTCACCCTGCATCTCTTGGCGTAACGGGCCCATCTCGGGCAGGACGACGGTCATGATAGCAGCATATTTTGTCAAGACAAACGCAAAATGCTCCGCGCGCAAAATGCGTAAAAGCTCGATCCTGATGCGCTCAGAAGCGACATGAGAGAGGAGAGAGCGCTTGTCATGCATCGCGTCTGCGGTCTTATGTTCAATTGAAAAACCCAATTCAGACGCTAAACGCAACGCGCGCAAAATACGCAAGGCGTCCTCATGAAAGCGATCGGTTGGGCGGCCCACGGCACGGATGATCCCATCTTCCAGATCTGTTCGGCCGCCGAAGGGATCGACAAGACCCAGATCCGGATGCCAGGCCAGGGCGTTAAT
>Ga0265294_10006908_pt1 | contig 13558 bp, 11 predicted proteins | sample MunlanPumphouse3_FD_192504 | JGI IMG/M metagenome (GOLD analysis project Ga0265294, IMG submission 192504) | Groundwater microbial communities from a municipal landfill in Southern Ontario, Canada - Pumphouse #3 | ecosystem: Environmental > Aquatic > Deep subsurface > Groundwater | place... | reverse complement strand
CAGGCTCCGCGATATAAACAAATAAAACAATAAAAAAAGGAACCGCGCTTATAATATTGCCTGACATTTTCCCCTGTGAAGTAAAAGCTTCAACTTTAGAATATATTGCAAGTCTTTGATTAATAGATTTCTCTATCTTATCGAGGATATCCGAAAGTTTTGCTCCTGTTATATTTGAAACTCTGACTGAATCTATAAACAGTTTATACTGTTCGCTTTGAATGTTTGAAGAAGAATCTTTCAAAGCTTCATCAAGTCCTACGCCCAAAGAAACTCTGTCAAATATTTTTTTAAATTCTTCCGATAACGGCTGCTTGACCTGTTTTGAAACAGTGTCTATCGCCTGCAGTATTGACTGTCCCGACAAAATGACGTTTCTGAATATTCTTATTGATTCAATAATCTGCTTATCTATGTTTTTTTTATAATCATGTTTTTTCTTCTTTCCGTACAGCCATACAAAGTAAGCAAGAATCATAAATATCATAATTGCAAAAATAATGTTTAAGAACAGTGCCAAAATGAAAAACATACCCGCGGCTGCAAAAATGTTTATTTTGTTTAAACGTAAATTTATTTTAGAAAAATTTTTATTTCTTTTGTTTATTTTCTCAAACACAAAAACAAAAAGCATATTGATAAGCAAGAAACAAGATATTCCGAAGCAAACCAAATATAATGAAGACATCAGCAAGAGCCTTTTGATAAAGAAATAAGCCGTTTGAAAGAAGACGTTTCAACGTCGTATTTAAAAACAGGAATAATTTCATATAAATTATCATCATTTTTTTGAAGAGATGAAATCTCCGATATTTTTCTGCTTCCGTCAGGAAATCTTTTAATCTGGACAATAATATTGACCGCCGAATATATCATTGAAAGTATCGCTTTCTCAGGCAAATCAACTCCGGCCATTATTACCATAACCAGCAGCCTCGAAACTGCGTCTTTACATGAGTTTGAATGGACAGTAGTCATAGAACCGTCATGCCCGGTATTCATCGCCTGAAGCATATCAAGAGCCTCTCCTGAACGGCATTCTCCGACAATAATTCTGTCAGGACGCATTCTCAAAGCATTGACAACAAGCTGTCTTATAGTTATTTCAGACGTCCCTTCTATTGATTTTGTTCTTGTTTCAAGTCTTACAACATGATCCTGCTGCAGCTGCAATTCCGCAGAATCCTCTATGGTTATAATTCTTTCATTATCGGAAATAAAAGAAGATATTACATTAAGCAAAGTAGTTTTTCCGCTTCCCGTTCCGCCTGAAATCAAAATATTTTTTCTGTCTGCAACGGCATGCTTTAAAAAATCTATCATCTCCGGATTTGCGCTTCCGTAAGAAACGATGTCATCTGCAGCAAGCTTATGCTTTGCAAATTTCCTTATCGTCAGCACAGGTCCGTTAAGAGCAACAGGAGCTATAACTGCGTTTACTCTTGAGCCGTCTTTGAGCCTGGCATCAACTATAGGAGACGCTTCATCAATATGCCTTCCGACGGAAGAAGCTATTCTGTCTATAACGGTTCTTAACTTATTTTCATCATAAAACTTTGATGAGGTTATCTGTAATTTACCGTTTTTTTCAATATAGATATTTTGACATCCGTTAACCATTATTTCGGTTATTTCATTATCATTGAGAAAATCTTCCAAAATCCCCAATCCCAAAACTTCGTCGGAAAGTTCCTTTATCAACCTTTGTTCGTCGTCAAAACTTATTTTTTCATCGTTTAATCTTAAAAGACCTTCTATCTGCATTTCCGTTATGCGGCGAAGCTTTTCCTGGTCTTTTTCTTTCGCATACTCCTGCATCCTTACAATCAATTCCTTATGCAGTTTAGTTTTTAAATCTCCATAATCAGCCTGATGACTGCAGCATGGATTTTCTTTTTTAACGGATACGCTTTTTACATTGCTGTTTTCAATTTTTTTTATTAAATGTTCAAGAGCTTTTACAAAAACATTTGATTTATCGTTAAACAAAAAATTTGCGTTTAAAACTTCCTGTTTAATCTTAAACGATAACGGCAGCACAGCCATATCTTTGCGTACAAAATCGTAATCTTCGCTGTCCATATCATAATTTGTCTCTATATCAAACATCACGGGAATAATTTTAATTTCTCTTGTTTTTTCAGAAGCAAACTCCATGTAAAGATTTTTACAGTTTTCAAAAGAAGTCGGTTCTTTAATAAATGAGAATAACACCACATCCGAGATAGCTAAAACGATCTTCTTACTCTCTGCAGATTTATCCTGTATAACCACAACAACATTGTCATATATTGAAGACAAACACTCAAAAAAACAATTCAAATTTTGTTTCTTAAGTACGCTGTCAATATCTTTTACGCATAAAATTTCATTTTTTGAATCAAGATAAGTTTTAAGAATCTGAGAATTTATACTTGAATCCAAATTTAACATTTCATCAATATATTTTATGTTGTCTTTCCCGTATACAGACCAAAGCATATCGCTTTTCGCGCTTCTGATATCAACAATTATCGTGCTTTTTTCATTATAAGAATACAGACTTGCGATTCCGTTTAAAAGAGTATTAACATATAAAGGGCTGTCTATTTGAATTACTGATATAATTTTTTTATTTTTCATTTTTATTTTGAAGAATACCTGTTTAGTATATCGATTGCTTCTTTCTGTGATTTTTGAATTTCTTTTACAGTCCGGCTCTGTGCGTTTAATTCTTTGCGAATGTATTTTGACGAAGCATCTGTAAAGATATCATTCATCTTTACAGGTTCCGTCTGAATAACGGTTACATCGCCAGACGGTCTTAAAGCTATTTTTAATACTCCGTTTTCCTGCGCAAGCATTATCTGCTGGGCTTCAGAAACAGACACGGCTATTGTAACAGGCAAATTAACGGTTATACTTTCTTGTTTTACATCGTTTATTCCGCCGACAACATTGTTTCCGACAGCTAAAACCAATAAGTTTTGGGCTACCACAACAGAAGATTCAACAAAATTTTTATTCTTATTTTCGTATTCGGCAATAGATATTAAATCTATTCTGCTGCCGGGAGAAATTATTCCGGCGATTTCATCTCTGTCAAAAATAAGAGTAACGGCTCTTTTGTTATCAGGTATTGTATTTGATATACCGGCATCAGAGGTAATAGGTAAAATTTTTGCCGAAGTAATCTGCTCTCCTGCTTCAAAAGCCACTATTGACATAAAAGAAGGATTCTTATCTAGATAGAAATCTTTTATTGCAGATATATGTTTAGGCTGCGCATATTGCTTGGGAATAAATTTTTCTTTAAGCATTGACGCCGTAATTATTTTACCCTGCTCTATTTTAACGTCCGCGACAACAACTTTAACAGGTTCTGACATAGATTTGTTTTTTTGTTCAATGTCATACAAATAAAGAAAAACAAATAAAGTCGACAACAAAGCCAAAATGACAGATAACGTAATTTTCTTCTTCATATTAATTATTTATACTTGCTTCCTGTGATATTTTATCGGCTGAAGAGGTGAAAATTTGGTTTACGTTTTTGCCGAATAATTTAACGCCGACTATCGCAACGATTACGATTAATACGACGATTAAAATATATTCCACCATTCCCTGTCCTTTATTATTTTTTAGCATAATTTTATACCTCCGATTTTATTTTAAACGTCTTTTATGTATATCATTCTTACACCCGCTTCCAGACAAAACGGATGACTTCGCAGATATATTCAGCTCTTTTAACCCCGTAAAACGCATAATTAACGGGAGATTGTAAGTATAAGTAATCATAACGCCGGAAACATCAGATTCAGGAAGCAACAACCCTTTAAGCAACCCGTTTATATCGTTAAAAATTTTAGAAAAATTTTTAACGTCTATATTTACTTCAGGATAATCTTTTATTTCAACTTTTATTTCTTTAATGCTGTTGATATCCAATCTGCGTCCGTCTATCATTCGATGAGTCAAATAATTTTCTATATCTTTTTTTATATCTTCTGCGCTTACCGACGTATTCGCTATCAGATCAGTACCGTATCTTGCTGCAGAAACAAGCTGCTGCCAAGTTAAAAGAACCCTTGCAAACCAAATAACAGAAACTATCATAACAGCCATTAAAGGCAAAATAAAAACGGCTTCAACGAAAGCATTGCCTTTTCTATTTTTCATCTGCAAATAATAATCTCTAACTCTTTCAGTTTTTTCATAACAGAATCGGATAAAGTAAATTCCTTCTGTTCCTGAGCTGTCATATCTTTAACAAGAATTTTGCCGTTATCAAATTCGTTTTTACCGAAAATAACAGTTTTTCGCGCGCCTATCTTATCGGCAAGCTTAAATTGTGATTTTAAGCTTTTATTTAAAAAAGGACCTTCTATTATTATATTTTCTGATAAACTTAAATCTTTTCTTATGTCATTTTCGTTTAACATAAGTTCATTTGCAAAAGCAAAAGCAGGTTCAAATAATCCTTCATCTGCAACGGCAATAAAAACGACATCATCAGTTTTAACAGTTTCAAAAAATCCGTTCTGTTCACACGCCATTAAAACTCTTTCGCATCCCAGCGCAAAGCCTACGCTAGGTATTTGCTGTCCTCCGAGTTCTTTTACAAGATTATCATATCTGCCTCCGGCGCATAAAGCATCCTGAGAACCGACTGAAGAAGAACGCACTTCAAAAACCGTTCTTGTATAATAATCCAATCCTCTTACAAGTTTATCATCAACCGTATAATCACATCCAACGCTTTTAAGCAATGCCTGCACCTGATTAAAATGATCGCTGCACTCACCGCATAAACACTCTTTCATCGCCGGTATATTATTAAATTTAGCCGAATCTATTTTACAGTCAAGCAGCCTTAAAGGATTTTTTTCTAATCTTCTCTTGCAATCCTCACATAAATCATTGACTGATGAAAAATAATCAACAAGTTTCTTTCTGAATTCGGCTCTGCAGTCTGCACAGCCCAATGAATTCAAATGAATTTTAATATCTTTTATATTCAATGCCGATAAAATTTCTTTTGCGACTAAAATTATTTCGGCATCCGCATTAGGATTTGGATTTGCCAAATATTCTGCTCCCATTTGAGAGAACTGTCTGTATCTTCCCGCCTGCGGTCTTTCATATCTGAACATTTCGCCTGAATAAAAAAACTTGCCTACCGGCTCCGTCATATCAAATCTGTGTTCTATATATGACCTTACCAAAGAAGCTGTTCCTTCAGGTCTTAAAGCCAGTTTCCTTCCTTTTCTGTCCTCAAAGACATACATTTCTTTTTCAACTATATCGGTCGCTTCTCCTATAGATCTTGTAAATAAAGACGCTTCTTCAAAAATAGGCGTTATTACTTCTTTGAAATTATGTTTTTTAAATATATGCCTTGATATGATATCCAATTTTTCCAAACCAAGAGCCAACTTCCCGTAAATATCATGAGTTCCTCTGGGAGCTTTATAAGTCGCCATTTTTTTTCTCCAAATTACAGTTTAACGGTCCTGCTTTGCCAGGCGGTATAAGAATGCCGCCGGAAATTATATAAGCGATTGCTTCTTCAACGGTAAAATTCGTCTCCAAGACATCCTCTTCTTTTATTAAAATTAAAAATCCCGTAGTAGGATTTGGCGTAGTCGGCATAAAAACGGTCACATATTTTTTGCCGTTTATTATTTTTTCTCCGGTAGCGAAAGCCATACAATACGATTCCTTATTGCAGAAAGGAATGAATACCACTTTTTGAAAATTCATTTTTTTGTCATTGCTGGAAAAAAACGACATTAATTTTTTTAAAGAAGCGTAAATACTGCCGAAAAGAGGAATTCGAGATAACAATTCTTCCAAGAGAGAAAAAATTTTCTTGCCTATTAATTTTGTCGTAAAAAAACCTACCGACCAAATTATTACCAGAGTCAAAAAGAAACTGGATACCTTAGCCAATAGATATACCCATGATTTATCGGAAATAAAGAATTTGAACAGCGGAAGCAAATAAGGCATTGAAAAGCCGCTTGTCCAGTTGAAAATCAAAACAATAACAAGAGCCGTAAGCCATAGAGGCAAAATAAGAAACAGGCCGGCAACAAAATATTTTTTTAAAAAATTTTTTTTGCCTTTGAATTCATGTTCGCCGGATTTTAAATTAATAATATCATTTTCCGTTGACAAGCTTTTCTCCGGCTGAAATTAATTTTTTCAATTTATCTTCAGACGCCGCTTCGGCATACAATCTTACGATTGGTTCCGTTCCTGATAACCTGAACCCTATCCAAGTCGATTCATCAATGATAAATTTGTAACCGTCAAGAGTTATGACTTTCTTTATTGACATACCGCCTATTTTAGAAGGGGTAGATTTTTTTAAAGTATCTTTAAATTTCTCCATCGTTTCTTTAGGCAGACGGAAATTTTTCCTGGAAGTTATAATACTTCCCGTAAGTTTACTTATGTCTTTTAAAATCGCGCCTAAAGATTTTTTATGAACGGCAACAGCCTCTGCCATGAGGAGACAGGCGAGTATGCCGTCTTTTTCCGGCACATGTCCTCTTATTGTAAGTCCTCCCGATTCCTCTCCGCCTATAATAAAGTCATTCGGCATTTCAGTCATCAATCCGCCTATATATTTAAAACCTACCGGAGTTTCCTTAACTTCAACGCCGAGTTTTACGGCAAGTTTGTCAAGCATATGGCTTGTCATAACGCTTCTTACGGCAAAACCTTTCCAGCCTCTTGTTTTATTCAAGTGATAAAGCAAAATAGGTATGATCTGGTTAGGCGTTATAAAAGTGCCGTCTGAATCAATTATTCCGAATCTGTCGGCGTCGCCGTCTACCGAAAGACCGATTTTATAGGATTCTTTTTTTATTATTGATTTAAGTTCTTTTAAATTTTCTTCGTTAGGCTCAGGCGAATGTCCGTCAAACAATACGTCTCTTTCTTTGTTTATAACCTTTAATTTTATTCCTGCGCCCGACAATAAAGTATCAAGATAATCGTCTCCGGTGCCGTGCAGAATATCAACGGCAATTTTAATTGAAGATTTTTTTAGAACTTTAAAATTAACAAGTTCTTTTATTCTTTTCAAATAAGCAGGCCTTGGGTCGTAATATTCAATGATTTTTGATGTTAATCCTTCGTTTAAAGATAAAGATTTTACGTCTTTTACCGTAATAGCCGCACAGTATTTTTCTATTTTTCCCGTGGTTTCAGGGAGAGCGGGACCTCCCCATGAAGGAGAAAATTTTATTCCGTTATATTCAGGAGGATTATGACTTGCAGTAAAATTTATTCCCCCGGCAAGTTTATTTTTTATTATATCAAAAGCTATTACCGGAGTAGGCGTATTTCTTTTGCACAACAAAGCTTTTATTTTATTTCCCGCCAAAACTTCAGCCGAAACTACTGCAAATTTTTCAGACATAAACCTTGTATCATACCCTATAATAACAGCCGAACCCTTTTTGTAATCTTTTGCATCATTAAGTATATAATTGCAAACCGCCTGAGTAACTATCTTAACGTTATCAAAAGTAAAATCATCGGCTATAATGCCTCTCCATCCTGATGTTCCAAACTTAATCATTGTCTTTTTCTCCTGTTATTTCTGCCACTGCCTAATTTTATCCGTATACATATCTATAAAACCTTTTGCGGTCGTTTTATCTTTTGCTTCCGCCCAAATATGAAAATAAGCCTCGTCAGGATCAGGTAACAGCAACACCCATCCGTTATTCAAAAATACCTTAACCCCGTCTATAAGTTCCGTTCTTTTATCTTTTGTACTTTCAATGGCGTTTCTCATTGTCTGCCCTTTTTTATCCCATGAGCACGGAATAGCTGTATGAAAAACTTCAAAAGACGGAATCTCTCTTCTTATTCTGCTTATAGTTAAATTATTTTGAGTTAACATTTCTATTAATTTCCCTATAGAATACATTGCATCAAACGCCTGTTGGAATTCAGGAAATATAAATCCGCCGCGGCAGTCTGCGACAAAAATAACATCTTCGTCTTTAGTCGCGTTCATTATATTGCGCGGACTTGTTCCTGTCCTTTTGACTTTAAAATCAAATTTTTGGGCAAGCTCGTCAATAACGGACGAAACCGTAACAGGAACCGCGATAGTGCCTTTTTTATAAGTTATCATAACAAGATACGCCATGACAAGCATAGCAGTTTCATCATCCATTATTTTGCCTTTTTCATCAACTAAAAACAATTTCTCGGCTCCGTTGTCTATAAGAAAACCGGCGCTGGCTTTTAAAGTCGTCACTATGTCCGATAACTGATTTAGAGATTCGGAAAACTCTTCTTTCGTCTTCGTTATTTTTTTGGCGTCTATATAAGCATTCAAGGCAACAACATCTACGCCTAATTCCCCTAATATCGCAGGAAAAACCATAGAAGCGGACGAATGCGCATAATCAATAACTATTTTTATTTTATTTACAGTCTGCTTTTTCTTTATTATATCCAAATAACCTGTTTTGTAATATTCCAAAGCTCTCGGAGGAATTGTAATTTCTCCGACTGCATCCATATTTGCTCTCTTAAAATCTTCTCTAAAGAATAATTGTTCAATTGATTTTTCCTGATTTATGGAAATATCCCCGCCGAATTTGTCAAAAAATTTAATATCTATAAGCCTTGCGTCATAAGGAGACTGCCTGATATGAATTCCGCCTATTTCTCCGTCATTGCCGATTTCATATCTTGCAACCGGAATAGACGAACTTAACATATCACCGACATTAACGCCTGCAGATAACAATCCTGATATCAAACCTCTTTTTATCATTCTGGTTGTTCTGTGATCGTCTCTTGATATAACAACATATGCTCCGCTTCCGACATATGCGCCGTAAGCAGACCCTATTTTTGCCGCAAATTCCGGAGTTATTTCTATATTTCCTAAGCCTGTAATGCTGCCGTATGCGTTGAAAAGAGCTTTATTCCATCTTTCTCCCCATACTAGACTTGATGATAGAATTGCGCCTTTTTCAACTATTTTGTGAGGCCATATTCTCAAATTTGCTCTTATTGTGGCATCCGCACCTATATTACATTCATCGGCTATAATAGTTCCTACCTGAACGGAAGATCTTTCTCCCAACTTTGTGGAAGCGCCGATTACAACTTCTTTCAAACTCGCTTCGCTTCCTACAGAAACCTTATTCCATAATACAGAGCCTAAAACAAGCGAGCTTTCCCCTATTGTAACATCAGAACCTATAACAGATTTCCCGATTCTTGCGCCTTTCTTTATTACCGTATTATTGCCTATGATAACATTGCTGTCAAAAATTACGCCTTCTTCAATTACAGTGTTTTCACCGACAATTACAGTTTTTCCGTCTATTTCTTTTCTTATACCGGGAACATCAATTTTAACCTTACCGTCAAGAATATCATAATGGGCAAATCTGTATTCATCATGATTCCCAATATCCTTCCAGTATCCTTCGGCTACATAACCGTATAAACCTTTATTTTCTTTAAGAAGCCTCGGATATAAATCTTTTGAAAAATCAACATCTTTGTTTTCTGGTATATATTCAAAAACTTCAGGCTCCAATATATATATCCCTGTATTTATCGTATCTGAAAAAACCTCTCCCCACGAAGGTTTTTCCAAAAATCTTTCTATTTTACCGTCCTTATCCGTTATTACCACGCCAAACTGCAAAGGATTTGAAACTCTGGTCAACACCATAGTTGCTATCGCTTTTTTTTGCTTATGAAACTCTATGGCTTTTGATATGTCAAAATCAGTTAAGACATCGCCTGATATAACAAGAAAAGTATCGTTTATATTATCTTTTGCAAACCCCACGCTTCCTGCAGTGCCTAAATCGGCCTCAGGTCTTAAATATTTTATATTTACGCCGAAATTTGAACCGTTATCAAAATAATTTGTAATTATTTCAGGCTGATAATACAACATCATCGTCAAATCTTTGAAATTATATTTCTTAAGTAATTCCACAATATGACTGAGCATCGGTTTATTGGCTACAGGAGCCATAGGTTTGGGAATACTGCTTGTAATAGGTCTGAGCCTCGTGCCAAAACCTCCTGCCATGATGACAGCTTGCATTTTGCACCTCTCAAATATATTTTAGTTGCTTGTTAACGTTATATTTTTAGATTTTACAAGTTTTTGGCTTTTTTATCAAGGAAATGATATTTAGACATGAATACGGATTTACTTTCCGGAATATTTTTGAAATGCATTGTAAATATTATCATTTAATCTTGCCGTATTCAACAAAACATAATCTTTCGCTTTATCCGCGGAATCAAAAGAATTAATAAATTTATAAGCTATTTCATCGTCAAGAGGATTCAAAAGAAAAGCTTTATAATAATAACGCCGCGCTAAACCAAGATTATTCCGCTCTTCATAAGATATTCCTGTAAGAAACCATATTTTATCTCTCATGTAAGAAGGATTTAACCGCCCGACTCTGCCGAACTCAATAACCGCTTTATCATATTCTCCGTTATAAAAATAAGCGACTCCCATATTGTAGGCCGTTCTTATATTATCAGGATTTTTGATAATAGCGTCAGAATACAAAGAATATGCATTGCTGTAAGATCTGCCTCTCTGATACGAAATAACCGTATACAACAGAAACAGACATATTATAAAAAAATATATCTTTCTTTTTCCTAAAGTATTTGCAAGCTTATCCGTAAAAAAAGCAAATAAAAGAGATATTGAAAACATAGGCAGATACATATATCTGTCCGCAACCGTATTAACAAGAGGAACAATGTTGCTTACCGGCAAATATGACAAAACTGTTAAAAGAAGCAAAAGTTTTACACTTGATTTTTTTATTCTGTATAAAAAAAGATATATTGTAATGAATATAAAAACAGGTATAAAAGCATAGACATAAAAAGAAGATTTTACTATATAATCAACTGAAAGATTTACAGGATAAAGAACATGAATGATATTATAAAACAGAGACGCCGCTATCGTATCAAAATAAGTAAAAATATTAGAAAGAGGCGTGAAATTGCCGTCTAAATTCGGATATACCGTATAGAACAACGGAACCGGAAATCTGGTTATCCAAAAAAATAAAAAAAGAAAAAGAATTATAAAAAAAGAAATCAAAGAAATTTTTTTTAATTTTATATCATCATATAAAAACAACGATAAGAGAAGCAACGCCACAGGTAAAATTATTGCGTTTTCTTTCGTAAAAAAAGCGCAGCATACAAAGATAAAAACAGTAAAATAAAAAATTTTGCCGCGTTTATTATAGCATTGCATTAAAACGACTAAATTCAAAGCGCATAAACAGAAAAACATCAGCAATAAATCCGCTCTAAAACTTATAACGTTAACAACCTCGCTTTGAATAGGATGAAGAGAGAAAAATAATGCCGCCGTTAACGGCAAAATCAAATTTCTCCTGCAATTTATAAAATATGCAAAAAGAAAAACAAGAACCGAGTTAAAAGAATGTATAAGCAAATTAATTATATGATAACCAGCCGGATTAGCGCCGAAAAACGAATAATCGATAATTAATGAAGCAACTGTAAAAGGCCTGGCCCCGCAGCGAATCGGTAAAACATAAAAGAGGTTCTTAGGATTAAGAACCTCTAAAAGATTGTTCAAACTTTGAACAAACGCATTGTTTGTTATAAGCGTAAAATCATCTAAAACAAATAAATTATTTATAACATTAATTCTAAACAAAAACGACACAAAAAAAACGGCACAAACAGATATAAAAAATTGTCTTTTCAGGGTCATTTATAACTACATTAATTCCATGTTAATTTGTTCCATCAGCGTAATAAGCTTTATATTCTCAGGCTGCAAAATATAACCGAGTTCAATATAATCTCTTGCTTTTCCGTATCTGTTATATTTTATATTTTTCAAAGCTTCTCTGTAATACATTTTAATCCTTTTGGCGTTTGTTTCCTGAACTATATAAACTCTGCTCATACCTACAAAATCTTCAAATTTAGGATATTTTTTGGCAAGTTTTGAAATTGAATTACTTGCTTTTATAAATTTACCATTCTGAAAATATTCTATGGAATCCAAGAATTCTTTTCTGTCGTTTTCATTTTCAATAGTTGATGCGATTAAATTTTTCTCTTCATTTAATCTCATAGCATAAGAATTTACGTCTTCTTCAGGCAGCAGAGAAGTAATTTTTTTTATAAATAAAAAACCTTCATAACAATTGCCGTCTTTGACAGCTCTTTTTAATTCTATTGAATAATCATTTACGACCGATCTCTTAAAAAACGAAATTTTCTCTCTTAACACCAAAATCTTGTTTCTCAATTCCATAGCTTTTATATTATCGTACGATACGTTTAAAACATTATTAACATATTGCTCCGCTTTATCCAAATCTCCGTGAAAATAGGCATCTTTTGATTTTGCCAATTCTTTCTTTATGTTAATTTTTTTAGCTTCCGTACCGGATTGAAGCTCCGTATTCAATGTATCTTCGCTGCCATAGCTTTTTATTCCGGCTAAAGAAAAAGAAGAAAACAAAACGATTAAGAATCCCGAGAACAAAATTTTTTTCATTATCATTTTATGAACCCCAATAATAATTTTTTATTTTACTACAAATAAGCTTTATTTTATCTATTAAAGAAATTTCAGTCTTATCGAGCAAAACATTAGAATCAAACGCGGATATTACGACAATGTCCTCATCTTTATACATATAAGTCATATTAGAGCCGACCATCTGCGTCAGGTTTTTCCTTCCATTAATAAGAGCTTCTCTGTCTTTTAACATTGTTTCTATTGTTTTTAATAAAGAATCAATATTAAGAGGTTTAACCATATAATCATATGCTCCCATTCTCATAGCTTCTACGGCAATTTCCACAGAGCTGTAAGCAGTTACGACTATAGGAATCAAATCGGATGAAATTAAATTTAATTTTTTTATTAAATTTAAACCGTCTATATCAGGAAGTCTGTAATCAACTATTAAAACGTCAAAGAACATATCTTTGACAAGAGATTCCGCTTCCAAACCCGTTTCAACGGCTTCCACCTGCATTCCCACAGCTTCTAAAGACGCCTTTAAGCTTAATCTTTCGCTCGGTTCATCTTCTATAATTAATACCTTTGTAACATTTTCATTTTCCATTTAAAAATCCTTAGTTTACAATTTTTGCCGTTATAAAGATTGTAAGTTCGTACCTTCCTTTATTTTTTGAATGCCCTTTAAACAAATAACCTATTATAGGAATATCTCCGAGTAAAGGTATTTTATTTATAGTACTGTCTTCGGATTCTCTTATTAATCCCCCGATAGCAGCGGTTTCTCCGCTTCTTAACATCAAAGTAGTTGATGTCTTACTTGTATTAATAACAGGAGTGTTGTCTGTACCTATAGTTTCGCCTGTTCTATAGCTTTGTTCAGGAGAAACCGTCAAAACGATTGAACCGTCTCTGTTTATTTGAGGTTTTACTTTTAATTTAATACCTACCTGCTTAAAAGCTGTCGTACCGGAAATATCTCCCGTAGAAGAAGATGTTGTTTTGCTTTCAAGA
>Ga0265294_10006907_pt1 | contig 13558 bp, 15 predicted proteins | sample MunlanPumphouse3_FD_192504 | JGI IMG/M metagenome (GOLD analysis project Ga0265294, IMG submission 192504) | Groundwater microbial communities from a municipal landfill in Southern Ontario, Canada - Pumphouse #3 | ecosystem: Environmental > Aquatic > Deep subsurface > Groundwater | place... | reverse complement strand
ATGGCTATATTTACAGGATCACTATCATAAACAGAATCAAATGGATTAGCAGACAAATAATCCGAACAATCATTATCCCATGTTTTTTCGCTGATATAATCCCTATCTATGACTTTTGGATATTGCCAAGTTGCGGTATTCGCAATAAGTATCCCGAGCGCAACTTTATATTGTTCTAGTAACTTGTTCTTACTAATTTTAAATTGTACTGTTCTATCAAATTTTTTTAACGCAAAAGAAAATGATTCTTTAGGTTCATTTGCAATTTGCATTATTAAATCATTACAAGAACCACTATCTTTATGAAAAGCCGCGCCAGTAATCGCTACCGCTATTACATTGGCTTTTGAATTAGCAGCTGATGCAAAACTTTCTATATCATTTGGGTTTCCCAACAGTTTATCAAGTTCTTCTGCAAAATCAGATTTGCCATTTTTATTGTCATCAATGGCAAGTATCCTTTTCATACATTCTTCAAAAGCACTTGTTGTTTTAGTTTCCCCATAACTACTACCGCTATAAAAACAGCAAATAAAAATAAATATAGTAAAAATTTTAAAATATTTTTTCATATTTATCCTAGGTCAATAACTATAGGCTCATCATCTGTACTTGTTTCTTCTTCGGTGGCAGCGGCAGCTTCAGCGGCAGCTTCTGCTTCTGCCTGTGCTTGTGCCAAAATAGCATCACCACAAACAGCTTCAGAAATTCTATAATCATTAACCACTGGTGCAGGTGGGGGCATCCCAGCGGCAACCCAAGCTGCACATGCAGACTTGATTGCAGCCTCATTTTCTTTTAAACAATCGGTTGGATATTTTTCACACCATTCTTGATGATTTTTTAATTGTAATAAATCTTTCTGTTTTCTTTCTAATTCAGCTTTTTGCGATGTTTCTTCGGTTTCTCGTTGATATCTATTTAAATCAGATTCTATTTTAATTGGCTTATAACCAGATGCATCTTTCCAAGGATCGTATCCAGCCTTGTCATTTTCCATTCTTTCTGTAAAAGATAAATCTGCATAAGTTGTTGGGAATTTTCTGGCTGACAATGCTACATCATCAGAACCATTTTGTCTCTGCAGATTACGCAGTTCATTTTGGCGTGTGGTTTTATCTTTCTCCCAATCCGCGTCTTTTAATTCATAAGGGTTATTTATAACCAATTCATTTGATGAGTTTACTGTTTTTGTAGTATTAGCCGTTGGAAAAGCCGATGGGAAACCAGTAACTTTTACCGCACTGTTATTTTTCATATAATCTTCAAATGATGGCTGGATATAACCATTACAAGACGTAACATAGTTATGTCCCGTCAAATTTGATAATTGTAATATTACAGATGGACGAATATCAGATAAGCTTAATCCCTGGCAATTATTACGTTGTGCACATAAACCACTGACTATTACATCAACAATATTGCGGCATTCACCAGCGTTTAATTCTGTACCCTGGGCATAAATTGGTGTCGGCAATCGTTGATTATAAGGACTGTCTGGATTATGAAAAGGATTAGAAGAATAACTTTGTACGTTTTGAATTTGACCATACTGGGACAATGGAAAATCTGTAGCGCATACCATCCCGGCGGGGATTAACCAGCATACAACAGCCATTGAAAAAGCAGATACTTTTCTCATTCTCTCTGGTCAATTATATCATTATTCCCATTATTATTAAAGAACAAATTGCGCCGATAAAAAAGAAAGGAGCAAATGGAATAAACTTCTGTTTTTTAAGCATCCCCCATAATCCGCCCAAAACACAAGATATTATCAAAGAAACTGCCAAGCCACTTACCCCCAGCCATACACCGCCAGCCGCCATCAGTTTTATATCGCCCATTCCAATAGCATCCGGAGACTTTTTCTTGAAAAGCAATCCCATAACAATCCCCAGTCCATAACCAATCGCAGCGGCAATTACGGATTCCCCAAAATCAAAGAACCATGGAAAAAATGCAACCACTAATAACCCCATCAGCATAAACGGAAAAAGATAAATATCTGGAATAATTCTGTTTTTCCAGTCATTCTTAGACATCATAAGCGCACAAAATATGGCGGCCAATAATAAAATTATAAAGACAGCTAACATTTTTTCCCCTTGTTTTTCTTTTTTTAATTATGCTACAATTTAATAAATAATAAAAGAAAATAATAAAAGAGAACAATATTATGGCATCTATCGGATGGACCCCCGCAATCTTAAACAAAATGAAAGCCTTGCTGGAAAAGGGCATGAGCACCTCTAAAATCGGCAAAAAAATCGGCATGTCCAAAAATGCTGTCGTGGGCAAACTGAATCGGTTGGGATGGAACAATAAATCTGTTGCAAATGCTAATAAAAAGGCATCAGCAAAAAAAGAAATTATTATAAAGGTTAAACCAGCAAAAAAAGAAACTGCTAAAAAAAACCCGGCTAATGCGGTCAAAACTAAAAAAACTGCGCTAACAACGCCAAAAATTTCCGAAAAGAAAACCATAAGCAGCAAAAAAAACCTGGTTGCACATCAGCATATGATTCAACACGCTGTCGAAATGGCGATGTTAAAACCAGATCAATGTCGTTGGCCCATTGGCAACCCAGATACAGAAAATTTTCACTTCTGCGGGGCTAAAGTTTTTCCGGGCAAACCATATTGTTATGAACATTGTCGTGCAGCATATCAAATGCCACCACCAAAGAAGTCGTAAAAATGGCAAATAACGAGAGAGAAAATTTTTCTAGTACACATATTGCAACCATGCCAGATTCTGACATGCCTGTGTTTTCTTTTAATAATTCTAAATATACCGATAAAATTATGACGGAATCTTTTAATATATCTGGAAATAAATTTTCTGCTTTTTATGATGCTGACCACAAACTTATCTTTGTCCTGGATGAAACACATACCGAAAACACCCCGAATATATTATTAGTAATTGCAGAAAGAGAAGGGCGCAAATGGGACGATATTTTAAGTAATGATTATAAAATGGACTTGGAAGATGTTCGCCCAAAGAAAGATAATAAATATCAAAAGCTGGATATAAATTATACAGGCTTACCTGTTTATGGACAACTTATTGCCGATTACAAGACGGGCGGGGCAATAGATACCGCACTGGATAATTTAAATAAATTTAGAATAACTGTTGGCCAAGAATTAGCCCTTGCCAGACTAAACGCTGCCATGCGCGAAATTGAAATTTCAACCGAAACCATCAGAAAAACCGAAGAATCCCTGATTAAATTACATTCTCATATCAAGGCTTTGAAAACAAAGTTAAGAAAAATCCGCAGTGAAGTTGGAAAAAAACCAACAAAAGAATCCGCTGCAAAAATATTAAAAATCCAATCTCAAATAGATAAAGCAAACGAAAAAGAAAAACGGGCAAAGGCCAGATTACGTCGCGCAAAAAAAAGACAAGAAGATGCAAAAAATGATTCAATCGCGGCACGCAATACATTAAAAGCGACAAACACTGTCCAAGATTTAATAAATATAGAAAAATCACAGGAGCCCCAAATGGCGGATGAACCAAAGCCTTTGTTTAACAAAGATCCTGAAATAATAGATGATAAAATTGCTTTCCAACCAATTGGGTTTGAAATGCCTTCGTTTAATCCGACAGATTTTAATGTCGAACAAACAAATTCGGAAAATAACACTGTTGCCCCTGAGCCCACAGTTATTGAAGAACCTGTTATTAATAATGAACCAATGGTTGTTAAACCTGTAATTAATACCCCCGAGCCAGAGATTATACCAGCAACCATACCTGTAAATACGCCCCAGCAAACTATTGCTGTTCCACAACAACAGCCAGCTGCAAAATTACCAGAGCCAGAACAACCCGTTCAACCAGCAGTACCACCGGCGGAAATGGAAAGACCCGCATCACCAATAACAAACCCCGACGTTACTGTTTTACAACCACCTGCTGGATCAAAAAAGCCCAGCCCGGCTTATTATATAATGTTGGTTATTTTAATCGGACTTTGTATTTTGACTTTGTCTATTTATCAATCCAGAATGGATAAATCCGCAACACCAAATCTGGCACAACCTAGCGCTGTTTCTGAAACTGTTCCCACAGAAACACAAACTGCACCGGCACCACAAACAAATGAATCTGCATTTATAATGCCCGAGCCAAAACCAACACCAGTTGTAAAACCGGAACCACAACCTGTGCCTGAACCGGCACCAGTTATAGAGCCACAGCCACAACCAACGCCAGTTATTGAACCAATGCCCGAACCAGTTGCAATACCGGAACCTGTGGCAGAACCAGAACCAATGCCCGAACCAGTTGCAACGCCTGAACCCGTACAACAACCAGAACCGGTTATGGCAGAACCACAACCCGAACCACAGGTTATAACCGTCCCAGATGAAAAACCGACAATAACATTACCACTGAAACCAGAATATCCGGTACACGGCCCGTCAAATTACAACGAAGAAAACAATACGGTTTCTTCGCAATTATGTACCAGTGGCAAAGCCCCAGATGAAAATGGATGCTGCTCAGGGGAAAGTTTTAGATGGGTAGAAAGCATGAATGGCTATGCCTGCTGCGCAGTGGCGGACGGAGAATGCTATCCCCCATTAAAATAATAAATATATAAAACAAAATCGCGCTATCGGCGCGATTTTTTTCAACTTATTTTCCAATTATATCTTTGGCTATCAGTTCGGCGGCGGGGCGGGCGCGATGCCATTTTTTATCCGCTTGGCTTAATTGTTCAATCATTTTTTTGCGCGTAGATGGATTTTCCAGTTTATGAATTTCACGAATTATATTTTCCGCTGTTGCACTACGTCCCAATAATTCTGGATAAATCGTTTTATTCATCAATATATTTACCAATGATGCCCATTTTATTTTTAACAAAATATGGGCCAACATTTCGGTCAAAGGATTCATTTTATAAACAACGATTGTTGGGATATGCATAATTGCCAATTCTGATGAAACCGTACCACTGGCAGCGACAACCATACTTGCGTTTGCATATGATTCATAACGCTGGGTTGCTGGAATCAAAACAGGGCGCATCGACCAATTTTTAATTTCTTGTTCAATATATTTTTTTGTTGTTTCAACAACTGGAATTGAAAATTTATAACCTTTTACATTTTCCATAACTGATTTAAACAATGGTAATAGTTTTTTAACTTCGGACATACGACTGCCGGGAACAAAAACTATGTTTTTGTTATTTTTTTTATTTTCTTTTACTGGTTTTAATCCGTCCGCAATTGGATGTCCAACAGCAACAACGGGCAGGCCATATTTTTCAAAATAGGGTTTTTCAAAATCAAAAAATGCATAAAGACGATCAAAAATATTTGCGAACTTGCTCGCACGTTTTTCACCCCATGCCCAAACCTGGGGCGCAACAACATGATAAAATTTAGTCTTTATACGACCACGAACTTTTTTAATAACACGTTTTGCAAAGCTGGGGCTGTCAATGGTCAGAACTATATCCGGCCCGAATTTTATTATAGCATCTGCGGTTTCATTTATTCTGCGGGTTAATGTTTTGACATTTGCTAAAACCTCGAACACGCCCATAACCGCTAAATCAGAAATTGGGAAAATAGGGCGCAGACCCGCCGCGTGCATATGCTGACCACCAATACCTGTAAATTTAGTATCACGTGGCAATGCGCGCATTATTTTTTCACCCAGCACGTCGCCAGAAACTTCACCAGCAATTATAAAAATTTTTAGGGATTTCATTGCTTTGCCGAAACACCACGCGTAGAACGATTTTCAATAAAATCTATTGCGTCCATCGCATATTTATTATTTTTAACCTCTTTACGAACGTTCTTTAATCTGTCCGCAGAAGTAGTTTCCTTTTCGTCTTTTGCAAAAAAGGCCGCATAAACAGAATGCACGGTGTGAATATCTTCGGTTGTAAATCCATGACGCATTAAACCGACTTTATTTATTGTTCTGTAAACACCTGGACGGCCATCGAATATAGAATAAGGAACGACGTCTGTGCCAATGCCGGTCATTCCACCAATAAACGCATTACGACCGATACGAACGAATTGATGTATTGCGCTGCACGCTGATACAATCACAAAATCTTCGATTTCAACATGTCCAGCAATTTGAACCAAATTAGATAAAACAATTCCATTCCCCAATTTGCAATCATGTCCAATATGAGCGTTCACCATAATTTGGCAATCGTTCCCAATTTCTGTTCCATTACTTGCGGGGGTGCCCGAATGAATTGTCACATATTCACGAATGCGATTACGTTTCCCGATACGCAACCCAGTCATTGTTTCAGCATCTTGGAATTTAAGATCCTGGCTCATTACGCCCAACACAGCAAAAGGATAAACGATTGTATCGTCACCAATTTCAGTATTGCCGTCAATAACCACATTTGATACCAGTTCCACACGATCGCCCAGAACTACATTTTCGCCAATTATACAAAATGGTCCGATTTTTATATCGGTCCCCAATTTTGCTTTTGGATGAACTATTGCTGTTTGATGAATCATAGGCAGAATTATAAACTCCACCACGCCAAATATGTATTCAATTAATATAACTAATTATAACAAGCTTTTAATTGCTGCCATGGCATTAAATTTAGCCCGTATGCGAATCAAAATTATTGCTGCGCAAATTATTGCGGGCATCATTGTTAGTAAGCCAAATAATCCCAAAGATAAAACCCATAAATCTTTGGACCAAGTTTTTAATAAATTGCCATCTGATGGGGCACGATGACGCACAGCTATGAATGATTGAAGAAAAATACCAATTGCCAGTATCGCAAAAGCCAAAGCATTTTCTGTCAGCAAGAATAATACCAATGCAAATACAATGCCGGCGCGCGTTAACCACATTAACTTTTTATAAATCGATTTTTTCAGCCAACCAGTTGGTCTGATAGAACGCATCATAATACTGCTAATTATTGTTAACAAAACAACAATCAAAGACAAAAGATGAATTATTGTTAAATGTCCCAACTGACCGAATCGGAAAAATTCTGGCTGCATAACCAATCCAAACAGCATCATTCCCATCAAGACTATTACCAAACCTTCTGACCCCATTTGACAACGATTACGGTAAACCATTAAACGACCAGCATAAAAACCAAACAAGGCGGCAGTAAATTGAACCAACATTGTTTGCCATGTTCCCCACGCACATAATCCGATCAATACAGCGGTAATTATTGGTGCAACAACATCTACTTTCTTGCGCCATTTTTCTTTAACCTTAACCAAATTGCTGAACGATGGAACATGCCAACCAGCAAACAAAGATAAAACAAAAACGCACGCTGCGGTTAACGCGGAAATTCCCAAAGAAATACCATCTCGCAACGCATTAAAACTTTCATGACTTAATAGCCATACCGCAATAAAAGCAATCGTCCATGTTGCAATTGTTTTTTCACGCTTTTTAGAATCTGGAAAAAATCTGGTGGTGATTTCCGGCGCAAAAATCCAAAACACTGCAAAAATAGGCAGACAGAGCAGGGCGTTCCAAAAGAAGTCTGGACTGTGCAATGCGATATTATTAAAGCTGCTTATTGCCGATTGAACTACTAATGTTGGGTCAAACATAAATAACCTTTTATTTGCGTTTTTTCTACGAAGGTATATTATAAGAGTGTATGAATCAAAAACAAGTTTTTTTTACCGCACTGGGAAACCGAGTCAAATTTTACCGTGGGGACTATAACATAACCAGCGATGCAGTTTGGTTGGCAGCATGGGCGGCCAAGGCTAAAATTAAAACTGCTTTGGACGTTGGTATTGGTACTGGTGGGATTTCTCTTTGTTTATTGAAGCATAATCCAAATTTGGAAATTACAGGTATTGATATATCAAAACAAAGATTAGACGAGTGTGAAAAAAACGCCAAATTAAATGAAAGAAAAATTGAATTATTAAATACAGATATTATAAATTGGAAGACATCAAAAACATTTGATGCAGTTATTACTAATCCCCCTTATTTCAAGGGCAGCGCGGCAGGACATGGCGCACATCATAATGTAAATTTAACCGAATGGACACGTGCATGCTTGAAACGCATTCGTCCACGCGGATACTTTTACGCAATCACGGACAGCACGGCAACCAGTGAAATAATCGCGGCATTACATAATGGAAAAGCTGGTGCCATAGAAATTATGCCTTTGTTTTCAGATAAAAAAAATACGGCTGAACGTGTATTAATCAGTGCCAGACTGGGGGTAAAAACAGGAACAAAGATTTATTCTGGAATGAATATGCAGGATAAAAATATTTTACAAAATGCTAATCTGATTTGACTTTTGCATAAAAACATTATAAATTTCATTACGGGCGGACGAAGCAGGGCGCCAGCGGGTCAGGGGGAAACCAGCAGCCCAGCGCTTCATATCGGGTCGCCCCTTTCTCTTTTTCCCTTGCTTAAAGTTGAAAAATTTCCTATAAATATGAATTATGGCTATGAATAAAAAATCAGTTGCGACCAATATGGTCGACGTTTACATCGGACAACGTATTCGTCTGCGCCGCAACATAATGGCTATCACACAAAAAGATTTGGCCCAACAATGTGGTATAACATTTCAACAAATTCAAAAATACGAAACTTCGGGCAATAGAATATCTGTTTCACGTCTTTTCCAAATCGCAACTGCATTGGAAACACCAATTGGATTCTTTTTTTCTGGATTAACCCCAGAACATGCAAATTCAGAAAATGGCGAAAAAAGACTTCGTATTGCTGAACCAGATCATAATGACCCCATGTCCAGCAATGAAACATTAAAACTGATAAATTTATACTGGAAATTACCAAACGACGACATGCGTAAACGTATTATAGAATTACTTGAAAGTATGGGCGGTTAATTATTCCCCACGATTAAACATAATTAAATATTCTGTATTCCCACTTCCACCCTTTATCGGAGATTTTATAGCATCTGATGCCATATAACCAAATTTAGAGAACGCTTTTATCGCTTTTTCTATTGATTCTACGCGATATTTTTCATCTTTTATAACTCCACGGAATTTTGCAGAAACACTGCGCGAAACCTCGAACTGGGGCTTTATCAATGCAATAATTTGCTTTGGATTCCAATTAATGACTGATTGAGCAATATCATTCAATGATATAAAAGACACATCAATTACAGCCAAATCCACGAATTTAATAACGGGCAGGGTACGAATATCGGTATTTTCAAGTGATACTACTCGTTTATCTGTACGAAGCTCTGGAATCAGTTGATCGGTTCCGACATCTACAGCAAAAATTTGGGCAGCACCACGATTTAATAAAATTTCAGTAAAACCACCGGTACTGGCGCCAATATCCAAACAAATAAGACCGGTCGGATTGACATTAAAACGGTCCAAAGCATGCGCCAACTTTAAACTGCCGCGCCCCGACAGAAAAGGCAGAGAATTTACTTTAACAATATCAGTTTCTTTTATGATTTGACTGTTTTTTTGCATAATTTACCATTTACAAAAACCAGTCCCATATCAATCGCGGCGGCCGCTTTTGCTCTGGTTGGATATAATTTTTGTTGGGTAAGATAAACATCTATACGCATACCGGCATTTTAACATAAACAATGTTACCGAAAAAGGGAATTTTAATGTTGTTTGCTCCATCTGACGATAGAGTTTTTAAAGCTTTCACACCAATTACCATGTTGACTTTTTGCGCTATGGATATGGGTTAAATTAACGCGCAAAGCCTGTAAATACATCCAAGTTCCGGTGTATTCTGCCGGAATCATAGTATCTTTTCCAGCCGAGGCCCATAAAATAGGGGTATTTCTGTTCAAATTATCGGTCTTTATTAAGTCAAGTCGGTAAAAAGGCACAATCGCAATGGTTTTCTTTGCCTTTATAATATTATTCAAAGTCAAATAAAGTGCCATAAATCCGCCCTGGGACAAGCCAACAACTGTTAAATCGTTTGGATTTTCGCCAGATTCTTTGATTTTATTTAAAATAAAGAGAATGCTGCTTTGTATTTCTGGAAAAGGGTTATAATTTTTATTCTCTCCCACTGGATTTCTAAACCAATAACATTTTTCTGGATCCCCTGGGACATGAAATGGGGCATTAAATGCAATAACTTTGCCACCACCAGAAATCCTGGGAACCAGGTTAAAATTCTGGTTATACAAAGACTTATTCAGGTTTGTTTCTGCACCATGAAGATATAAAATAGTTTCTTTTTTTACCATATTGACAATATTAATACATTTATAATAGTTGTCAACAAGAAAGGATAGGACACAAAAGAACTAGAAAAGGGGACTATTACATAACCATTATTAGTATTAAATCGATAAAATCCTTCATACATCTTTATATATAAAAACAATTATTACATTTTAATAATTTCGTTTTGATTTTTATTTTCTTGTGTACACTTTTATTAATTACGCTATTTATGAGTGCACTTCTCCACTCCCCATAAATTACATAATATAAACTATACATAATATACATTATGCGCCTATAAATAATTAAAAATATATGGGATTTCTCCCATATATCGGCTATCACCTGTTTAGATTATCTTATTGTTTTTACGGCTATTATTTAAGATAAAATCTTTTTCTTTTCCGCATCAAATTCTTTCTGTGTAATTATCCCACGCTGTTTTAATTTATATAATTTTTCCAACTGATCTGCCGCACTGCCCGTTGATTTATTATATTTACTATGCTCTTGGCTCATTTCAGATGACCAAACCAACGCCAAAACCAGCGCAACGAACCACGTAACCCCGAAAATCAGGCCAAACCACGATAAAATAGTGATCGTTGTCAAATCAGACGCTGATAAACCGCGCCCACGAGCAATTAATACTGGAATTTGAACCAAAAAAATCAAAAGAGCTATACATAATACAGCTATTGAAAAAAGTAAAAACCAAGTCATTACCCTCTCCTTTTTTTATATACTTTTTCTAAGAAATCTCTTTAATTCTGCGAACTCTGCGTTCTATCGCATCGAATGTAGTTTCTAAAAATTCGGAAGTGCAAGCCATCGCCATTTCTGGATCTGTTTCATCTGCTGCTAGCGCAAGTACATTTATATCATCGTGAAATCTGTCTGCACGGGCTTGCTCTGGGCGTTCACATCTGGTTGCGCGTATGTGTTTATATCTGTTTGCTGCAATTTGAACCCCGGCGCCTGTTCCACATATAACTATACCGCGTGCTGCGCTATCTTTTAGTATAGCGTCTGTTACACGTTTGGTAATTTCTGGAAAATCAACCTCTTCCTTTGGATTATCTGTGCCCATGTTTACTATCTTATAACCCGACGCTGATAGCATTTCGGTTAAATACAGTTTCAGTCCAACCCCACGATGATCCGAAGAAATATAAATATTACCGTTAAACATCGCACTCTCCCCCTTTTCTGCAAACTAATTTACAATCCAACTTGTTATTATTTGTAATATTTAACTTTTTATAAGACAAAACTCCCGTCATTTCAGCATCAGAAAATATATTTGCTATATCAACCGTTGCGGGCCCGTCAATCATACCGTGTAAAAACAGATTCTTGGCGATAACTTTACCAATAACCCTGCCCCCACGACCGATAATCAATGTATCCGCCATAACTTTGCCGTTTATTTGACCATGAATTTGGACAATATTGCCGCCCTTGATATCACCAATTATTTTAGCCCCCGCCCCTATGATGGTAGGACTTATTTTTTCTTTGGAATTTGTAAATGCAAACATTTTATTTCCCCTTTACAAAGCTGTATGGATTAAATGGACGATCGTTATATCTGATTTCGTAATGTAAATGGGATCCTGTGGCACGACCAGAATTTCCAGCCAGTCCAACTATATCTTTGGCATGGACTATATCACCACGTTGAATACGGAATTTTGATAAATGTGCATATAAAGTCGTAAAGCCCATTCCATGATCAATTTCTACAACCTTGCCATATCCACTTTTATCCCCCACAAAAACAACCTTGCCCGGAGCAACCGCATATAAAGGCGTTCCTATTTTTCCAGCAAAATCTAACCCGGCATGTGGTTTAATTACACCATCTAATGGATGTACACGATCCCCATATTTTGAAGTTATAACCGAATTCTTCACAGGCGCACCCATTGGTAATATCGCAGCTGCACGGGACAATCCCTGCCATAGTTCTATTTTATTCGCTAATTCTTTATATTTTGGATCTATGTCTTTATCTAAATCCAAAGGAGAAATTGCACCACCAACAATACTGTTGTTTACAGCTAATGCTTTTTGTGACAATGTACGCATATTCAATCCCAGATTGGCCAAAGACCCCTGAAGCTTTAACATATTTTGATTAATTTGAGTTAAATTCTCTTTGGTTAACTTTGATACACGATCATAAATTTGAGTTGTTGCGTCACTGACAATAACTATAGACTTTTCCATTTCTTGATTAGATTCAAATAATTGCCGATTTTCTTCACGAGTAAGTTCATACTCGACAGAAAGTTCAGATAATTTTTTAATTTCTGGGGTATAATTACTGTCGGTCATCATATTTTTTATACGTGTTCCCAACATTTCAATTTGAGCCCATACATTCACACGACGTTTTAACAATACCTCTTGGGTGGCTTTTTTCATATTTTTATTATTTATCAGCTTATCATCTATATCATTCATTTCTTCGTGCAATGCAGAATATTTCGCATAAAAAGAATTTAAATCAGACATATATTGGGCGTGTTGCTCGCGGGACTCTTCTAATTGCCGAGTACGCTTTTGCAATAACGGACGATGATAAACAAATACATATGTTGCCCATATTGCCCAGATAACTAAAACTATCTTGCCCAAGCCACGTGCAATCCGCCAAAACGACGTTTGGCGATAAGCAATTAAATCGCCCCCAGAAATAATTGTTATATCCCGTTCTGGATAAAATCTGCATATTACACGCCATACTGCGCGAAACGGCGCAGTCAAAAGAGATGCTAGGGAAGAATATTGTCTGGCTATCCAGTTTAACATAGTGAAATTATCATACTATCAGATAAAACCAGTGTCAAAGCAAAAATAGCTAAAAATTTCAGGGATTATTTTGCCGTTTTTGCTTTTAAGATTTTTTATCTTTTTGATATTTTTTTATCGCATTTAATGTCTTGGTAAGTGTTTTTGAAACATGCTCGTCATTTGTTTCAACGACTATATCCGCCTGGGCATATATTTTATATCTTTCTGCAACCAAAGTAGAAAGAATTTTTTTAGGATCCGCATTTAATAACTGGGGTCTGGTATCCCGAAAAGTCGTGCGCTTTACCAATAAATCTACATCTGCTTTTAACCATACTGTTATTGCTTTTTTGCGCGCTAACTCTCGAACAGCCGGGGTAATAAATGCCCCCTCTCCTGTTGAGATAACTTTTAAATATGGTGGTGAATTCAACAAACGTTTGAAAACCCGTTCTTCTACGCGACGAAATTCTGCCTCGCCGTACAAAGAAAAAATATCAACAACACTACAACCAGCAGCAGC
>Ga0265294_10006906_pt1 | contig 13559 bp, 8 predicted proteins | sample MunlanPumphouse3_FD_192504 | JGI IMG/M metagenome (GOLD analysis project Ga0265294, IMG submission 192504) | Groundwater microbial communities from a municipal landfill in Southern Ontario, Canada - Pumphouse #3 | ecosystem: Environmental > Aquatic > Deep subsurface > Groundwater | place... | reverse complement strand
TTTCTACTCATATCTATACCCTCTATTTTTATTGTTTAATTCTATCTTTTTGAGAATTAAACTTTACAAATTGTTGTTTCTTTTTCTTGGGGTATTATATCCAACAATAAATGCAGCTACAAATGTAAAAGATATTTTAGGAAAAGAGGGTTCGTTATCTGGCTTGTCAAGTAAAGCATCTACTCAATCAGGTGGTGCAACAAGTTCATCAATAGCAAAAAGTGGAGGGGCTTCAAGTTTGAATAATTATAGTGCAACATTTTCTTCTACAAGTTTTAGTTCCATTCCTGTTATCACTCAATTTGGTTTAATTAAAATGACAGGAACGGAAGGGAATTTACAAAATGGATACACAATTGGAAAAGATGCAAAAGGAAGAGCTAGTGCATCATTAGATTATATAACACGAGATGAAAACGGAAAACCAATTGCTGAAATAAAAGATAAGAATGGAAATACTGTATCTAAAAATGAAGCTAAAGAACAAATAAAATCTATACAAGCTGAAAGAAGATTGGTGTTAAGCCCAAATCCTAGATTAAAATTAAATGATGAACAGTTTGATAAAGTTGTCAGAGCAACTATGAGTAGTTATTCTGAGAGCTTTGGAAAAGAGTTTAATTATTTCTATGCAATACATAACAATACTTCAACACCTCATGCACACATAATAATGACTTCAAATCATCCAGATGGTGATGGTATTAAAATGTATAAAGATGAACTTTTTGAATTAAAAATGAACTTTGAAGATAATTTAAAAGAGTTAGTAAAAGATTCTGGAATTAAAATCAAAGATGAATCGGCTCTACCTGTTGCTAAACAAATTGCTAATTTTATAGGAGCTATTCCAGATGCAAGTATGTTTAATCAAAATAAATTCTTAGCTCATAAAATTTCTAAAAAATTCGACTTAGAATATGATTCAAAACAAATAGGAAGTAATCCAGAAAAACTTGCTGATTGGTTTAAAACAAATGATAAATCATTCAAAGAATATTTTATGAGTGCTACAAATAAAGATGCTTTTTTATTTCAAGAGTATTTAAAAGTTGCAGAAGATTTATCTCAAAAATATGATTTAGGGTTAGATAAAAATAAAACCTCAAATATAAAAGATTTTCAAGAATGGCTTAAAGATAAACAAGAGATTTTTTTAGCAGAACGCATTGCTCAGGATAAAAATATAATTTTACAAAAAGAAGATGTAAGTCATAAAAATAAACTATATAAATGGTTTAAAGAGAATGAGTCAGAAGTAAAAGAATGGAATGAAAAACATAAATATTTTCCAAGCAAACAAATGAGTTCTTTGGCACAAAAATATAGCGAAATGGTAGATATAAAACCTAATAATTTTTTAGAAAGTAGAAAAGACACAAGAGAATTTGTTAAAAATTATACAAGAAATCCTTTAATGTACTCAGGAGAGAGTAGAAAATCTTTACATGATGTATTTGAAGTGAAAAAAGAACAGTATAAAAATGAACTGCTTGAAAAAAGAATTAGTCAAGAAACCAATGAATTAGAAAGTAAAAGATTAGATAATTTACAAAATCGACTAATACAAGGACAGGAAATAAGTCAAGGCAGTTTGCGAAGATACAATTTAAGTGTTGATATATTTTCTACAAGCACAAAATCAATAAAGCTAGATGGAATAAATTTTAATGATGAGATTAAAAAAGATTTAATATTAAAAATAGAAGTACATAAAAAAGATTTAGATAATAAGTTAAAAGCCAAAAATATTGATGAAGAACATCATAAAAATTATATAAAAAAAGCAAACACTCTTTCTTTTATAGTATCAAAATCAAATAATATAAGTATATCAGCCCTTGAAAATATAGGATTAGATAAAGATAAAGATTTAAAAGATTTTAAAATTGAAAAAGTCGAAGTAGAGCTAGAAATAATAAATTTTAAAGATACTGATTTAAAAAAAGATGCACAAGAGATATTAGAAACAGAAAATATCAATAATAACAGACCTTTAATGCATCAAATTCAACAAATAGTTTCTTTTGAACATAAATATAAAATAAAAGCAGATGAGAACATTTTTACTAATTATAAAAATGCCAATGAATGGATAGATGAACACAAAGATTTATCAAGTCAAAAAACAGTTGACATAGTTCAGCAAACTCAAAATTTACCTAATTTAAATCAAGATAATTACATCAACCAATTTGAAATATTTATTGAAGAGAATAAAGATATATATACAAATTTAGAAGATTTTTACACTTTATTAAATATTGCAATTGAAAATAAAAATATTGAAATAATAGACGGTTTATATAATATGGATACTGAATCAAATAAAAATATTGATTTATTGGAATTAAAATTTTTATCTTATGCAGAAGCATTAGATGTAAACAAAGAAGATGTCTATCGACAAATACTTTCTAAAGATTTCAATCTTAGTGATAATGAAATAAATCAACTCGAAGATTTAGAAAAAGTTTTTGATACATATTTTGAATTTTCACAACTTGGAGAAGAAAATGAGTTCCTTGATTCTGAAGATATCAAAAAACAAATTTACATAAAGAATTTTCTTGAACTATTAGTTAATAAATACGATGAAAAGCAATGGCAATATTTTAAAATGGATGATGAACATACTTCAGAACAAGATGTAAATGCATATTTTGATGCAACTAAAATATTTACTGATAATGCCAATACTCTAAATGAGCTTATTTCTAATAGTTTAGATGTGAAATCATTGGAAAATGAAATAAGTCAATCAATAGCTAATGGAGATATGAAAACTGCTCAAGAGTTAATACAAGATGAACGGCTAGAAACTAATTCTCGAATCTCTTTTCAATATGCCTATGAAAATATATTGGGTAATGAACATATTTTAGACGAAATATATGAAAAAATTATTGATGATATAAATTTAGAAGAAAAAACATATGAGGTTTTCAAAGAAGATACATTTTTAATTGATATGAAAAAAATTTCACTGGAGGAAAATATGCTAGATGAGCTTACAGAAGAGTTAAGACAAGAAGAACTTGAAGAACACGAATTAACACTAGGAGAGTAACATGGCTGGACATACACTAATATCACCAACGCTAATTAGAAAGGTTAAACTAGTAGCTAATTACACTATTTTAATCACTTTGGTTTATATGTTTATTACTATAAATATTGATACACGAATTGTACATTTTGAACTAAGAGATGTAAATACTGCAAAGATAATATATAGTTGGCATTTTTATGAAAATCATATTGGGAAATATTTATACAAAGTCTATAGTTATATTTTTACTGATGTGTGGATTAATAAAATTGTACAAGGATTATTGTTAGGGTTTGGATTATCTTATTTATTAGTATCGAAAATTACAATCAAAGAGGGTAAAAAAGTTTTAAGAGGTACAAAGATTGTAGAAGCTAATGAGTTAATAAAAGAGATTAAAAAAGAGTCAAAGAATAATAGAGTGCTAATAAGTTCAAAAAAAGTACCTTTTCCCTATTTTGATGAAAATAGAAGTATTTTACTTATTGGAAAAGCAGGTGCTGGTAAAACACAAGCTGTTTTTGATTTTTTATTGCAAATATTTAAATTTAATGAAACCATGATTCTATATGACAGAAAACCTGATTTCTGGAATAGGTTTTATGATGAATCTAAAGATTACCTTTTTTATCCAAAAGATGCAAGAAGTCTTTGCTGGAATATTTTTGATGATATAAAAGATGAAGATGATATTGATTTTGCAATAAAAAGTATTATTCCAATTAATCTTGAAGCTAAAGACCCATTTTGGGATACTGCTAGTAGAGACCTTTTAAAAGTAGTATTTTTAAAAATATTAACTTTTAAAAATCCTTCAAATAAAAAATTAATAGATTTCCTTCGTATAAATTCAACTGCCGATGAGCTGTTTGAAGAGCTTAATGAACTTGCTGTTAATAATGGAGTAAATTTAGAATATTACTTAAAATCAAAAAACACTACTGCAAGTATTATGAGTACCTTTCAAGCACATACAAATAAGCTTTTAAGAAAAGAGTTTTACTACGAAGAAGGTAATTTTAATGTGCTTGATTTTATTGCAGCTATAGATACAGTAAATAAAGGTAAAAAACTATTTTTAGTACAAACTGCAAATGAAAGTGGTGTTTATGAAGTCTATTTTAGGTTAATGATAGATTTGCTTATTAGAGAAATAAAAGGGTTATTAAATGATTCCAAAAGGCGTATTTGGGTTATTTTAGATGAATTTCAATCTTTGGGTAAATTAAAAGAGATAGAAGAAGGACTTGCCGAGGGAAGGTCTAAAGGGCTTGCAATTTTGTTAGGAACTCAATCACTTGCAAAGGTTGAAGAGATATATGGAAAGTTACTAATGAGAAGTTTATTTCAATTGCTATCTACTAAAATAGTTCTGCAATATGATGAGCCAGAAGGAGCTAAGTTCTTATCTGATTTTTTTGGCGAGCAAGAAGTACTTGAAGTGAATGAAAATAGGATGGTAACAAGTCAAGGCAATAGAGATATTTCACAAATGCAACAAAAAGAGACTATAAAAAAGGTTTTTATTGGTGGTGAATTTGCCATTTTAAAACCACTTGAAGCGTATATGAAAATATCAAATTTTAATATTATTAAAACATCTTTTAAATATTTAGATATTAAAGATATTAATTACATTCAAGCATCAAAAACAATCTCTTTTGACAATATATTTGAAGCAGAAGAGCCTGATATTGAACTTGAAATAGAAGATAAAAAAGAAAAAGAAGAGTCAGCTAAAGCAGCTTTTAAAATAGATAATAACGAAGAACATACAGAAGTAGCAACTGATGCAATAAATGAACTAGCAATTTTACAATTACAATCTGGAGAAGAAAATGAACGATAATAAGCAAAGAAAAATAGTATTAACTATTGAATTAGTAGATGATGATATAAATGTTGTTTCATTTTTACCTAAAAATGATTATAGACCGTTAGAGCAAAGAGAAAAAACACTTTTGCTTATTGCTTTGCATGAGTTAAAAAATAAAATACAGAATAACTCTTTAATTGAAAAAGGATAACCGATGTTTAAAATATTTTCTATTTTATTTCTAATGACACTTCCTGTATTTGCTGTTGATGCAATTTACACTTGGGGATATGGCGAAGATGTTAAAAACATACTTACAAGTGTTAAATTTTTTACAGGCAATGCAACTTATTTAATAGATACCGCAATCATGATTGGTATCTTAATGGTTGCTTACAAAGAGACTCAAGAAGACAACACACAACGAATAATAAAAGTTGCTTTTTTAGGGTTAGTTGTTTCACAACTATTTTTTCACTCTACAAAAGATTATATGGTAGAAGATGAAGTTACAAATCAAGCCTTTGCAGTTACTAATGTTCCTGTTGGTATTGGAGAACTTTTTAGTATTTTCACTACTTTGGAAAGAATATTAACACTTGCATTTGAATCGTCTTTTTCTACCCCAAATAGTTTAAATTATAGTCAATCTGGATTGGGTTTTTCTATGGCAGCACATTTAGCAACAAATAATGCAATGTTTATTGATGGAAATGCACATGAAACTTTTATGGATTATACTACCAATTGTATTGCAAGTGGAATGCTAGATGGACAAATAAATAGAAACTTAATTGCTAGTGAAAATATTTTAAATGAGATAAAAGTAACTGGTTTTGAAACTCTTGTTTATAAATCAAATGGAAGCATAGAGCAAATGAGTTGTCAAGATTCTTATAATAATTACATAATAAATGATTTTCAAAATGAGTCAAATTCTTTTATTCAAAACAGATTAGCAGCTCAATTAAGTTTAGAATCAACTGTTGTAGAAAATGCTTTACAAGATACTTCTACAATGTTTTTTGGAATAAGTAAAAGTGGAAAAGATTATGTAATGCAACAAATGAGTAAAAATATGTTAAAAAAAGGTTTAAATGTTATGGCTATGACAACGGGTGGTGATGTTCAAGCCTTGGCGTATAGTTCAGCTTTAAGTAGTTCGACCATGGATAACCAGTGGCAACAAGCTGGAATGTTAGCACAATCAACATTACCAATGATAAAAGCATATTTAACATCTGTGATACTTGCTATGACTCCTTTATTAGCTCTATTATCGATTATGTTTGGTGATTGGAAATATATAAAAATGATTATTACTTTGCTTGTAACTTTAATGTTGTTTTCTCCTCTTGCAACAATTATTAATTATTTAATATATTTAAAATTAGAAGCAATAATACCTGTTCTTTCAAAAGGACTATGGATGCCCATGTTGGCAATGAAAGATATTAACTCTCAAATATACAGTTATCTTAATTTTTTAGGCTATGCGGCTATGTCTATCCCTTTACTTGCTTATTCTTTGGTAAAAGCTAGCGAACAAGGCTTTGTAAACTTTATGAGTGGAATGGGAAGCAGCGTAAGTGGTGCAGCAAATACTGGTGCTTCACAAAAAGTAACTGGGGCTAATATTGGAAATACTAAAGTAGGTGGCGGTTCTCATACTGGAATGTCTGGAACAACAACTGATGTAGGTGGTGGTTCTATACAAACTAATAGTATTCAATCAAGTGCAGAAGGAACGTACAGTGACAGCACTACTCAAGGTGTAAACGGAAGTACAAACTCAACATTAACAAATAGTGTAGCTGATATATCTACACAAAATGGAGAACTTTCAAGTATCGGATATAAAAATTTAGGTGCTGAAATAACAGCATCTCATCAAAGCTCATATAATCAAGCAAAAGCAACAGAAACGAGTACTCTTGAAACATTATCAAATACTTTAAGTACAGGGCTAAGTCAATCAATAGCTAATGGACAAATTTACACAAGCAGTGATGATTTTTCCAAAAATACAGGAGTAAATGAAGCAGATAGTAGGGCTATTGTTCAATCTCAAAATGAAGCTATCACAAAAGCATTAAATAATAAATTAGCGGAATCTCAATCAACAGGTACAACAGCTGATGCAGGATTTAAAGTAGGAGGGCATGTTGGTTGGGCTACAGATGGAACATTTATTAGCTTTATTACTGGTTCAAAAGCTGGAGCAGATGGGAGTGTTCAAATATCTGGTACTTCTACTGATGGTAAAAATTTCAGTGTTGATATGAGCAAAGATGAGGCAGTCAATTTTCAGGAATCTGTAGCTGACAACTTATCAAAATCATTCAATAAAGATAGTGGTTTGGCTCTTAGAGTTAGTGAAAGCCTTGCTGATAATAAAGTTTTTAGTGATAGTAGTCTCAAAGCAGATATGGATGCTTACACAACAGCTCATAGTGTTGCGGATAAATATAGTGAAAACTACAGTAGAACAAATAGTGATAGTGCTTCGTTTTCATCAAAGGTTATGCCACAAATTACTAAACAGTTTATTGCTAACGATGAAAGATTAAATTCAATGTATGAAAGTGGAAATATTAGAGCAATGAAAAATGCACTTGATGAAGCAAGTAAAAGAATTGATAAAGCCTATGTAAGTGGTGCAGGTGCTGATTTTAATAATTTAAATAATGCATTTGTAAGTGTTACAGGATTTGATGCTAGAGGAAACATCTCTGATGATGTTAATAAAAATCTAAATGAAGGTAAAACACTTGATGCAAAAACACATGGAGTTGTAGATACTGGGCATAAAAATATTGCCGATACAAATGTTACAAATACCATTAATGAAAATCCCAAAAACACATTTCAAACCAAAGCAGATGATTTTAAAACTACTTCTATGCAAAATATGAATGAACATAAAGAAAATATTGCTCTGAATAGTGAAAGATTGATTGATAGAGGAGAAGAGATTATAAAAGGAAGAAGAGATGATTTTACAGATGATTCAAGAATGGGAAAAGCTTTTGTTTCAGCTGCTAGTGGCTTAGGAGATATCAAAAAAGGAGTTGAAAATTTACAACATCTAAACCAAGACACTGCATATGTAACTAAAGATGGTAATGCAATGCCATCAACTGAATTAGCAGATTTAAAGACACAAATCTCATATTTAAAAGATGATATTGCAGACAGTCAGTACGAAGCACCACAACAAAAAATTACACCAAAGAAGGTAACCAAATGAGTAAGAAAATACTTTTTTTAATAGCTTTTATAAGCTTATTAAATGCAGCAGATGTGATTGAATATTCTGAAAGTAAAAATGGTTTGACCCATCCATTTTTTGGATATAAAACTCCAATTATTACTGAAGATGAAAAAGAGATAAATAAAAAAATACTAATACCAAAAAATTTAGATCTTTTAGCAGCAGATGAGTTGAGTAAGCTTATTGAAGATTCAAAAAAAATTGCTATTTCATTTCCTACAGATGAAAATATGAATAAATATATAACTTTACAAAACTATGCTACTAAAAAAAGTGAAGAGTTTGCTATTAAATGGCAACAAGCGTTACTTAAAGATAGTTCTTTAGATTTATCAGCGGAAGCTTCTAAAAGTACATTTGCTAGAAATGCCAATATAGCCGATAGTAATACAAAACGGGAAATTTTTTGGAAAGAGAACATAGATAAAATTGGTGTGGTTGTATTTTTAAATAAAGAAGAATCTAATGTTAATACGGCTCAAGAAAAAGTTTTATATTTTTTAAATAAAGATTATCCAAAATTAGCAATACGAACTATTTTTGTAGAAGAACATCTCACTTTAACCAAAGAACATGGGGTTAAAGTTACTCCAGATATTTTTTTAGTATATAAAGATGAAGATGAAAAAGCACTTTGGTATAGAGTTAAAACAGGGCTAACTACTAAAGATGAAATTCTTGATAATATAGATTTTGTGAATAAATATTTTATTTTAGAAGGAGCAAAAAGATGAAATATTTACTATTTTTATTTTTTCCAATATTTTTATTTGGAAGTACACTAGTAAAAACTTTTACAACAGGCGAAACTTTTAAGTTTGCTGAGAATGATATGATTGAAGATATCAAAAAACAAATAGAAAACAATAGACCTGCTATTGAAGAAAAATTAAATGAATATAAAAAAAGTGCAAAAACAAAGGTGAAGAATTATAAACCAAAAGATTTGAAAATATTAACTCCTGCTCTTAAGAATAATATTTTTTATCCAGATATGACATATACAAATCCTAATGATATTCATGATAATAATGGGAAAATAATTTATCCTAAAGGATTTAAGTTTAATCCTTTAGATTTTCAAACGCTTCATTATCAAATGATAGTTATAAATGGCAATTCAAAAGAAGAAATTCAATGGCTTGTAAAAGAAGGTTTTACGGATAATATAAAATATATGATATTGCTATCCGATGGAAATTATAAAGAGATTGGTGATGAGTTAAAACAACCTATTTTTTATGCCGTTCCTGCAATAACTGAAAAATTCAATTTAAAACATACTCCAACTATCATTACACAAATAGGAAATAAAATGGAAGTAAAAGAGATTTGTTTATCTTGCAAAAAGGAAAATGAAAAATGAAAAAGATATTTTACTTATTTTTATTAGTGCTGCAAATAAATTTATTTGCGGTTTGTAAACCCACAGGAACATTAACTTTTGATGTTATTACTAAAGCAGATTATACAGCAATGTTTCCTTTAAAAGTTTCAGGTATAACTTTTGCAAAAGGGAGAATTCCAGATGCTTTTAGTTCTGTTAATAGTCCTATATGTATCTGTCCTTTTCCTCCACCAATATTTCAACGAATTGGATTGCCTGTTGGCTTTTATGAGCCTAATAAATTAATTGAAGTGGTTAAGGACCCATATTGTTTTCCACTTATGGGATTTGGACTAGGTAGCTCTGGTGGTACACTTGGTGGTACAAGTGGAGATGATGGAATAGGAAACCAATCAACATTTTTTCAAGGACATTATTATCAATTTCCTCTATATGCACTTTTAGGATTGTTTGTTGATTGGATGTGCTTTGAAAATAGTGATTTTGACATAGCTTATATTACAGAAGTTGACCCACTTTGGAATGATGACACATTGAGTGCAATAATAAATCCAGAAGCTTTACTTTTTGGGAATCCTATTGCAAATCTTGCTTGTATGGCAGATAGTATTACGGCTGCTACACTTAATATGCCTCTTGATATATTATTTTGGTGTAAAGGCAGTTGGGGGAATGCTTACCCTCTTACTGGGCAAACAGGTGGTGATGGTTATGTAGAAGGAAGTGCAAGTGTTGCTGCTAGTTTAATTTATAAATTGCATAGGCAATTAGTTGCATGGGCTTCTTGGGGTTATTTGTGCAGCAAATATCCTGCTCCTATTTGGACTAAATCTGCATATAGGTTACAGATAGTAAGCCCAATAGCAAGCCCTTATGCAAGTGTAATCGGAACAACAGGTATGCTTTGGAGCTTTGGAAAAAATCCACCTTTTGTGGGTGATAATTTTGGTTATTTAGTTTTTAAAAAGAGAGAATGTTGTGCTTTTTAAAATACTTATATTTATTTTGTTAACTCAAAGCCTATTTGCAAAGCCTATAGTCTATTTTATTTTATCAAATGATTGTCCTATTTGCCATACTCTCATGAATGACATAAAATCAAATAATAAAATAAAAGAGTTATTGTCTATTGAGTATGAAACAAGAATTATAGACACAATGAATCAAGATATTCCAGATTTTTTGCCCTTTGAAGGAATTGTTCCTCAAATTTTGATTATAGACAATAATCAATTAATTGGAAATGCTTTACAAGGAGCTATTCCTTCTAGTGAATTAACTAGATATTTAATTGATGTGAAAAATTACTTGAAAAATAAAAACAAAAAGGTTTACTATGCATTTTAAATTTAAAACTATTGCTTTATGCTCATTTTTATTTATTGCAGCAGCAGCAAATGAAACTCAAGATAAAAGTCAAATATTTAATGATAAATATTTAAACAGTCAGAAATTAGACCCCTATAGAAGTATGGATACATCTAAAAATGTTGATTTTAAAATCTCAAATATAAGAAAAATGACTGAGATAACAGAAGAAAATAATAGCTCAATAACAAATATGATGTCAACACAGTTAAAATCAAAAAATATGAGAAATGAAGTTTTAGAAATAAATACTCATAGAAAATCTAAAACTTTTCAAAAAGAGATAAAGGACAATGAAAACTATCTGCTTTATGACAAACAAACAAATTGGCAACAACATCTGGGCAAATATAAAAATCGTTCTAACAAAACTTTAGAAAATTTAAAAGCTAAAAATAGTGAAACAGATATGTCTAATAACCAATTTTTGAATTATGATGAAAAAATATTTATAATAATATCATCTTCTATGCCAAAACATATTTTACAAAATTACTTTCAAATGCTACAAAATGTAAATACTGATGTAACTTTTGTATTAAGAGGAACTATAGGAGGTGTTAAAAAAGTAATGCCCACTCTTAATTGGATTCAAGAGGTTCTAACAAAAGCAGACAATACCAGATATGAATACAATATAATGATAGAACCTCGTATTGTTAGTAAATATAAAATCGAACAAGTTCCTGCTGTGCTATATATAAAAAATTATCATCCCTCATATATTGAAGAAAATTCTAATGAAGAATTTTATACTTATTACGGAGCTATAGATATTGATTATGCTCTTAAAAAAATAAATGAAAATGTAAAAAGTAGAGGATTGAAAAATATTTTAGATAAGATATAAATATTTTATGGGAATTAATTCCCATAAAAATTCTCAACTTTATCTTTTACATAAGTTCCTAGATTTTGAATAACACTTGTTTGAATTGAGCTTTGAATATCTTTTACAAATTCGGTTAAGTCAATTTTTGAGAAATCTATTTTTTGAAACTCTTCTGGAGTAAAACCACGACATTGTGGATTTTCAGGGCTTCCCCATGAAATGCCTAGTTGTTCTCTTCCTTGAACTTGAATAATTTTTGCCAAAGATGAGTTAAATGTACAATATCCATCTGATTTTTGTATGCATATTTTAATAAATCCTAATCTTATTTTTTTACTACAAAAATTTCCTACATAGTGAGTATGTTTTTTTTCTCTTTTTTTAGCAAGTAATTTCTCATTTTCTTTACAAGCAACTAAACCAGCAGCTACTTTATCTTTATCGCAACAGCCACCACCTGTAAGTCCAAAAAACATATCCCAACTTCTACATTTGTTTGATTTTCCGTTAAAAATATAGATAGTGCCATTGCAATTTCCATCTTCTGACCAACCATTATTGTTTTTGTCACTAGAACCAACATTTGTATCAAGATTTTCTATATCATCATTTCCAATACAAGGGAAAGGAGAACATTGCCATTTGCCATCAACAAAAACGGCTGGGCGTTCTTCATTAAATTTGCATAAAAACTTTTCTCTCTTGCAGTTGTTTGTTGGGGGTGTGCTAGAGTTGGTAGGACTAGATAACTCTGGGTTTTGGGTTGCTTTATTTGGGTCTGTTTTACTACTATCTCCACCTTTGTTATTAGGCAAATAATTATAACCTTGTGTGTTTGCACTAGAATTACATAGATAATTATAATAAGTGTATGTTATTGTTTTTTTACATTGTCCTTTTGATGTTTCTGTGCCTGTTGTTTCGGTGTAGCCAGAGGGGCAAGCTATTGTGGTTATTTTGCATTGTCCGTTTATTGGAGTTGTTCCGTTTGAACAAGATCCGCTTATCCTATAGTTTGAGGGATATTGCAAAAACCGAGCACCATTAAAACCGTCTCTTAATTGTGGTATTGAAAAGGTTGCAACATTAGTCCAAGGGATTGTATGTATTGTTTCACACCATAAACTTTGATCATCACTTCTCCACTTTGTGCAAGTATCATAGCTTTCTTGAAGCTGACCACCGCTTATCCTATAGTTTTTATAAGAGGGATATTGCGAAAACCGAGCACCATTAAAACCGTCTCTTAATTGTGGTATTGAAAAGGTTGCAACATTAGTCCAAGGGATTGTATGTATTGTTTCACACCATGAACTTTGATCATCACTTCTCCACTTTGTGCAAGTATCATAGCTTTCTTGAAGTGCAAAAGATGCAGCAGTGTAAGATACACTTTCAACTTTACTCGTATAATCAACCGTACTACCCACACCACTAACACTATAACCGTTTTCGTAATCCCATTCTTGAGCGGCATCTGCTAGTGCTTCTGGGCAATAGTAATTATTGTGAGTATCTTTTTGACATTCAAAGGTTTGACCCATTACAAGAGTATCTACTTTAGAATCCCATATTTTGGTATTACAAACTTTTTCTGTAAAATCTTTCACATCATCAGTTGGTGGAGTGCATTCATTTAGATTTTCAAATTCAAAGACCGCTTTATACTTAACTGGGTTATTATGTTCATCCGCATGATTTCCTGTATCAAACCATTGTCCATTATTTCCATCCATTGCAACCCAGTGTTCACCCAAAGGAGATACCATTGATTTTCCTTCAACCACATCATATTGTTTAACAGCATTATCAGGTTGTTGAGGATGAAAATTTTTATATAATAAAGATTGATTTAAAACTGTTCTAAAG
>Ga0265294_10006904_pt1 | contig 13562 bp, 8 predicted proteins | sample MunlanPumphouse3_FD_192504 | JGI IMG/M metagenome (GOLD analysis project Ga0265294, IMG submission 192504) | Groundwater microbial communities from a municipal landfill in Southern Ontario, Canada - Pumphouse #3 | ecosystem: Environmental > Aquatic > Deep subsurface > Groundwater | place... | reverse complement strand
TTTTCGTGATCCGCCCCCCCAGTGCACTGGAAGTCGGCCGGGTGGAACGAAACCAGGCAAAGCTCTACGGCACCTATGATCAGGGCTACAGCGATGCGGCCGGAAGTTTTCCGGAACTTTGTACTTATTTGGAACCAACATCAGCCACTAACTACGAAATTTTATAATTGTTTTTTTCGTATGGTTCATACTTTTCGGGGTTAATGCGGTTACAAATCCTTCTTTAGCAACTCATCCAAACCCAGCTCCCGACCCAGGACCCGGGTGACAACCCGTTCGCCGCAAACCTCTCCGGCAACCAGTTTGCGGATACGTTCAAAGGTTTCAGGCCTGGAGCCGGCATGTTCAGCCGCGTTCATGGTGTGCTGATACGCATCGCGAACATCCAGACCCGTGATTTCGTACCCATAACCTTGCACCAACCACCGGAGTGCGGCCATACCCGCCTCGACGGCAAATTCAGGCTGGGATTTTGCCATGTCCCGTGCCGCCCGAATGAGCGTCCTGATGTCGCAGGGGGTGCGGTTGGCCAGCTCGATGGCCTCGCGGTATAACCCGGCGGATTTGGCGGCTGCAAACCATTTTCCTTCATCGTCCGGAGTGCTTTTGACAAGATCCCGCAAAATTTCACCGGCTGCTTTGCGCGGGTATTTTTTTGAAACCGCACGAAAGGTTGCCAGCCAGGTGGTCTTCTGGCTAGCCTCGATTGCGTATCGACGGTAGGCTTCCTCAACCAGGCCGCTTGACAGCAGGATTTCTTCGCATGTTTCGGCGATCTCGGACGAGCTAGCATACGAACTGCGACAGCCTTCGGCATAGCGAAGGGCCTCTGCCTTTCTACCCATGGCAGCCAGCGCCCTGACGCCCCACTGGTGATAACTCCAGAATTTATAGGGACTGAGCTTGAGCAGATCCAGAATATCTTCATTTCGACCGGCCGTATACAAAGCACTCAGGCAGGCGGTTGTGCCCTTGAAAAAGCCTTGTTGTTCCGGGGGTAATTGCCACATGGCCCGCACGATGGAAAGAAATGTGTCTGCCCAGCCCGATGCACATTCAGACGTCACGCAAAGCGCTCCCCAGAATTCGGAAAGGCTCTCGATGTAAGGAATATCGTCATCCTGGATGGCTTCCCAGAGACGATCCAGCCATTTGCCCCGCAGTGTTTCATCGGCCGGCGCATTGGCGATAATCGGCACCAGGGTTTCAACAGCATGATTGACCGCAGTGCCGATAGCGCCCGAAGAGCTGTCCACATGCTTTATTGCCGGAGACAATTTTTCAAGCAGCAGCACCGCGCCTTCGGCACCCAGAACAGGATCTTTACGAGCCGTTTTTTTAATTTCCGATACCGCTTCCCGGATCCGCTTGATGGCCGGCTGTGATCACCACCCGAAAGCATTACGCCGGAATCGGGCGCGAAAAATCCATTTATGGGTTTCTCGTGGGGGCATTGTCACTTATCCTTTTTGAGAATGATCAATTTGGAATCTTTTTCGAGGACATTTTCCGGCAAATGACTGATCATTGTTATTCCCATCACCCCGCTTAATAGTGTTCGCGGATGTACCCATAGGCCTTATCAAATAATTCATATTCCTTGTGCAGTTTGTATTTAAACAAGGTTTGCCGGAGCAGCTTTTGAATTCCCTTCTGTCCGCCGTGTGTGTTCTGCCAGCCATCGAAACGGTTTGCTCTCACGATTTTATCAATGTCTTCAACCACGTTGGCAATGATCTGCGGCGTGGTATCGTTTTTCACTTCGAGAAAAATCTCGGTCAGGGCCTGTTTGTCATCCGGGATTAACTCTTCGTGTGTTTCATTTCCCAGGCGAACCATCTGGCGTGCCGCATCAAGCAGATTCTTTAACCAGTCGAGGCTGCTGAGAACACCGGCTTCATATTTTTCTTTGAGGCGTTCCAGCCGTTTTCCGAGTTCTTCAAAACGAGGATCGTTTTTAGAGCGAATCTTTGCCATCAGCGAAAGATTCAGCCTTTTGGCTTTCTTTTTCCGCTCTTCTTCTGTCAATTCAAAGACCGAATCAGCGTCCATGACCAGCTCATCGATATCATCCCGAATCCGGTCGATTTCGGTGTGCTCATGGATCAGCTTGATGGTTTCAGGTCCTAAAGACTCCCACAATAAAGAGCCCAGTCCACCTACCGGTTTGATGGATTCATAAACCTGAGCAAGCCAGCGGTAATCCCGGCGAAAGGGATTCAGATATGGATCCGGCGTAATCGCTTCCCAGAAACGTTTCAGCAAATTGAACTGCGCCGCAAACGCATCCTTTTTCTCGTTGCCTATCAGGCAGTCCTGCGCAGCTATCAAGCCTTCATACCCCTCAACCATGCGATCTACGTCCGGGAAATAATCGAGGCATCTTTGTATGGCTTCAGGGAAGAGCTTTTTGAATGCTTTCACGCTCTCAACAACCCCCTCGATTTCCTTGGGGTCGTAATCCAATGCTTTGGCCACATTTTCAAAAACGCCGAGGTAATCGATAATAAGCCCGTGTTTTTTCGTGTCGCTGTAAAGGCGGTTTGTCCGGCACATGGCCTGCAGCAACGTGTGATCCCGAAGGGGTTTATCCAGATACATGCAGTAACAAACAGGCGCATCAAAACCGGTCAAAAGCTTTGCCGTGACAATGATAATCTTCAACGGATCGGTTGCATCCCGGTAGCGATCGAGCAGCTGCTCCTGAGCTTCGGCACTGGCATCGATTGCCTGCCAGCGCTTAAAATCATCCTTTTCTATCGGGAGCCCAAACTTCACCCATTTGAGCCAGTCTGCTGCAATTTTCCGGGGCTTGCCATTCTCATCTGTCTCTTCTTCAATGGTACCCTGGGAAATATTCATGTCCACTTCCACGGTACCCTTACCCAGACGCTCACGCAACAGGTAGTACATCTGCACCACCGCGTCACGGTCATACACCACAACCATGCCTTTAAACTGCTTGGGTTCGACATGTGTTTGAAAATGCGTGGCGATATCATCGGCAATGGCAGTGATTCGCTTTGGCGCTTTTAGCAGGTGTGAAAGTTTACCGGCCTTTTGAGAAATCCAGGCTTTCTCTTCCTCGTTCAGATGGTTCTGTATCGCCAGCTCTTCAAATTCCCGGTCAATGGTTTCCCGATCAATCCGAAGTTCCACCAGTCGCGGATCAAACTTGACCGGCAGCGTCGCTTCATCCCGGATGGATTGTTTATAGGAGTATCGATTGAGGTAGCGTCCGGGGTCATTGGGTGCACCGAACAGCTTAAAGGTATTTCGTTCCAGACCCGAGACAGGCGTTCCGGTAAGACCGAAGAAAAAGGCATTTGGAAGGGCCCAGCGCATCTTTTCACCCAGATTGCCTTCCTGGGTTCTGTGGGCTTCATCCACCAGCACAATGATGTTATCCCGCGGGTTAAGGCCTTCGGTATGGTGTTCATCAATTTGCACTTCATCAAATTTGAATATGGTGGTGATGAGTATCTGTCTGGAATCCTGTTTCAGCTCCTGAGCCAGCTCTTTACAGGATTTGACCGGGGTGACATTCTTGACGGCCGCATTATTGAATACCGAATTGATCTGACTGTCCAGATCCACCCGATCGACCACCACGACCACCGTGGGGTTTTTCAGCTCCGGGTCTGCTTTGAGCATCTGGGCGGCAAAGAGCATCAAGAGTGATTTTCCGGAGCCCTGAAAATGCCAGATCAGCCCCTTTCTGGCATCCTGTGTTTTTACCCGTTTCACAATGGCTTTGGCAGCTTCGTACTGAGGATAGCGAGGCAGAATCTTGATCTTAACCCCCGGGCTTCCTTTACCCATCTTGACGGTCGAGTAAACAACAAAGGATTGCAGAATTTCAAGCAAGGTCTGAGGATTCAGCAGGCGTTCGGCACTTTTTAACACGGTGCGAAGATCCTGAGGAATTTCATCACGATCCTCGGTGCTGTGCCAGGGTGCCCAGTTTTTGAAACGGGCACCAATCGGTCCATAATAAAAAGTTTTCCCTTCAGAGGCAAAGCAGAGCAGATTGGGCACAAAAAAGGCCCTTTGATTTTCCCAGTAGTGTTTCCGGCCCCCTAAAAAGTCTGCCGCACCATCCTGCCAGCTGATGGCATCCCGCACCGGAGTTTTCACCTCACCGACTCCTAACGGCATGCCGTTTATATAAAGCACCAGATCAAAATAAGCATCCCGTGTTCCGGTAAACTGCACCTGCTGACTTACACAAAAGTGATTGTTTTCGACCTTTTCAAAATCCATCAGATGAATGGCAATATGCTCGCCATCTTTTCCCAATGGCATGGATACACGCCCAAGCAGCCAGTCCTGAAAGATTTCATTGGCTCGGATAAGGCCGCTGTAACCCGCTTCCAGCAACACCCCGCGCAGCCGATGGATCACCTCATCGGCCAGATCAGGATTGGCGGCAAGTGACTTATTCAGCCGGCACAGGGCATCCTTGAGCCAGGTATCCACAAAAACATCCTGGGGCTGTTTCCCGTGCAGAATGAGATTATCACCATGAACAAATTTCCACGGCGGAAAGGGAAACGAGCCAAAAGATGCAGCCTCGTCTCTGACTTCAAATCCGCCACCCTTTCCTCTTCCCTCATCACCATTTACCATTCCACACAGGTGGCCCCGAAGCGCGTTTTCGATGGTGTTCATTTCGTTAAAGTTCATTCGGCACCTCCTAATAGCCCTAATCCTTGGCTTATAGCCTTTTGTCTTATGGATAAAAGATTTTCTGTTTTTACCCGGAGATTGTTAACTGCCGATTTCCATGTTTCGTAGATGTATATAATTTTTTTTTGAAACTCTTTCTCCGGGATTAAAATTTCTAAATCCCCAATAACTCCTTGTGTTACAAGCGGTTGCCCTGAACGAGATTTATATTGATTCAGATTCATTGATTTCAGAATTACAGCTAAATATCGAAGATCAACATCGGATGAAACCTTAACGGTATATAAAGCATTATCTGTAACCCAACAAAAATTTTTTACTAACTGCACGTTTCCACAGTATTCTCCAACTCTCCCGATAATAACGACTGATTTTTTTATTAGAGGTGTATCAGTATAACCATTGACACCATTCCCACCATATACAGGTATATTGTTAAATTCTGAAAACTCTTTTAATTGGACTTTAGTTTTGGATTTGCCACTTGTTAATTTAAAGACATCTGAACATTTCTTTTTAATGCCATTGTTTTTGAAATTTTCTATTAATAGATCTTTCTTGAGCACTTCCCATATTAGCTCAGCTTTTGAAAGGGATTCATTTGCAATCGAAATATTTTTTTCAACCTTCTCCAGCACTTCAAGAACCTCTTTCTGACGCGCAAGCGGCGGCAGTGGGAATTCAAATTCGGCCAGGGCTTTCCATTTGGTTCTTGGAGAAAGTGAGCCGGATGAGGTCCTTTCCGCCCAATCAAAAAACATGTCTGACTGCACAATAAATGGCAACAACTCAGGTACAATCTTACCGGAACTGGCCTCCATCACAATGATATCACTCGAGCAGATGCCTTCAAAGTCAGCAACAGCAGCTTTTTTTTGATAACAACGCCGCTTTCCAAATAAGATCTGTCCCGGTTTAAACAAGCGGGTAAAACTCGGATTATCGTCGCCAATTACACCTTTACGTTGAATGCGAAGGGACTGCGGATCAAGGTGCTCCAAGCCGACATAAAACTCCAGTCCATCTTCAAGTCCGGTCTTCGTCGTTTGCTTAACTTCCCTGACAATATCCCCGAACTTAACGATCTGCCACCCCGCCTGTATTTGTTTTTCACTCAGTTGTATTGCCATATAAAATTCCCATTTAAACCACAAGATGCACGAACGACACAAAGTGATCAGACATTTTTTTCATGCTTTTCGTGGTTATAAAAAATCCGTGTCTTTCAATTCGAATTCAATCTCCTCAATAGTCGGAAGGCTCGATTTAAGGCTTTCGGGCAGAGAATCCGTAATTTGTTTCTCCCACTCGGCCACGCCGATTGGGTTTATATAACCGGCAAGCGCGTACTTGGCGAGTGTCTGGTTCTTCTCTTTCACCAATAACAGTCCGATGGTTTTTTTATCGTCAGGATGGCGCATCAGATCATCAACGATATTCATATACATGTTAAGTTGACTGACATGGCCTGCCTGAAATTTTCCAGCCTTAAGTTCTATGACCACATAGCACCGAAGCTTCAGATGATAGAAAAGCAGGTCGATATAAAAATCATTTTCAGCTACCTCCATGTGAACTTGTCGTCCGACAAACGCAAACCCCTGTCCTAATTCCAATAGGAACTTTTCGAGGTGATCAATCAGTTTCTGTTCCAGCTCCGCCTCACGGCGGGGTTCAGCAGTGCCGAAGAAATCAAAAACATAAGGATCTTTGAACACCTGATTTGCCATATCGGAATCTGATGGTGGCCGGCTGAGTTCAAAGTTATTGGTGGACTGACCGATCCGCTCATGCAGGTGGTTCATGATTTGAAACGCCAGGACATCTCTGCTCCAGCCATTATCAATCGTTTTTTCGGCATACCACAAGCGCAGATTCCGATCTTTCAGCTTATCCAGTATGGTCAGATTACTACGCCACGGAATTTGTGCAACGGTGCGTTGCACAAATTCCCGATCCGGCCAAGACGCTGCAAATTTACGCATATACTTGAGGTTGCGAGGAGAGAATCCGCTCATTTCAGGAAAAGCATTCTTTAAATCGTAAGACAGCCGGTCTATGACTTTAGCTCCCCAGCCTTCCTCATGCTGCTTTTGAAGAATAGAGGTTCCAATATCCCAATACATCATCACTAAGGCTGCATTTGCGGATAATACAGCCTTGAGACGTTCCTGTTGAATTCGTTTTTTGAGATTTCCTAAAAATACGGAATAGCTATCCGGCATTTGATGCTCTGAGGCAGGAACAGGCATAATGACATCTTTGCGTGACTTTGGATTTCTCCGTTTTCGCTCGTTATCCTTTTGATTCATTGATCCTTCTTCCTTCCGCCTTCAGCCTTAATCCGATATTTCAAATCCAAGCTCTGCCAGGGCGGCAAAGAGTTTTTTTGACTGCTTCTTCAGCGCCACCCGGCCGACCTGCCACGCTTCGATCGTCGATGCCAGGTCCTGATCCTCTTCTGACGATCCGTTTCGTACATACAGCGGAATGGAAAGATTGTGGAGGTTTTCACGAATTTCGGAAATGTCCACCAAACGGGCAATGTCCTCATGTTTTTCCGGGGCAAAGTAGGCAGCCGTCAATTTTTCAAGATTTTCCCCGTTCAGGAAACTAAAGGCACGCTCCCGGGTCACTTTCTTCACCCCGTTGATAAAGAGCACCTTGTTTTTCCGCTCTCCGGGTTTGTTCATTCGAAGAACCACCACACAGGATTCCATTGGCGAGTTGTAGAAAAGATTCGGACCGAGGCCGAGCACCGCTTCGATCATGTCGGCTTCAATCACCTCTTTACGAATTTTCTGTTCCGAGTCACGAAAAAGCACCCCATGGGGCCAGAGCATTGCCGCACGACCGGTAGCCGGGTTCAAGCTTTTGATGATATGCTGAAAAAACGCGTAATCGGCACATCCCTGCGGCGGCACACCCAATTCATTACGCTTGTAAGGGTCTGAACTGAATTTGGTTCGATCCCATTTTTTGATGGAATACGGCGGATTGGCAAAGATCACGTCAAACTGTTTCAGCCGGTCATATTCGAGAAACTTGGGTTCGGCCAGTGTATCCCCTCGCTGGATATCAAACTCTTCGATATCATGGAGGAACATATTCATGCGGGCAATGGCACTGGTCAGAAGGTTGACTTCCTGCCCGAAAAGTTTCACGGTGCGCCACTCTTTACCATCGGAACGCAGATCCATCACGGCATTGAGCAGCATCCCTCCGGTACCGCAGGTGGGATCATAGGCGCTTTCTGCCGGCTTAAGCTCCATGATGCGGGTCATCAGGTGAACCACGGTGCGGTTGGTATAAAACTCGGCTGCGGTATGACCGGAGTCGTCCGCAAATTTTTTAATCAGGTATTCGTAAGCTTCTCCGAGGTCATCCTGAGTGACGGCTTCAATTCCCAGAGGAATTTTACTGAAATGCCCGACCAGTGAAGCTAATAGATGATCCGGCAGACGTTCTGTATTGGTCCACTGCGCATCACCAAAAACGCCGTAGAGGCGATGGTTGTTTTTTTCGATGTTGCGCAGCGCTTTTTGAATGAATTCACCGATATGGGTCGCAGTTTCCCGCAATTTTTCCCATCTGGCAGATTCGGGTATGACAAAGCGGTGCTGCTCCGGCAGCTGGGCATACTCCCTGTCACCATCAGAGAATTTCAGCGCTTCCTCATATTCATCCTGATAAACATCGGAAAGTCTTTTGTAAAATAACAGTGGAAAAATGTATTGTTTATAATCGGAAGCATCAATCTGACCGCGCAAATACTCGGCGGCTCCCCAGAGCATGCTTTCGAGCTGTTGCTGCGTCAGACTCATAATCCAAATCCTTCCCGCTCGAGAAGGGCTTCCAGCTCATTTTCTGCGGTTTCCAGTTCCGCAAGCTTTGCTTTAAAATCCCGCAGTGCTTGCTCAACCGTGATGGTTTCTTCTTCAAGGGGCTTTTGTACATAGCGGGCAATATTCAGGTTGAAATCATTTTCTTTCAGCTCGCTGTATTCAACCCAGCGGCTGACGCCTTCCTGCTCAAAGGACTTCTGATGCTGCCTGGCATAAATCGAGTAAATCTCATCTGCCTGCTCGTTTGTCAGGGTATTTTGAGCGCGTCCTCTGGTGTAGATCTCTTCGGCATTGATAATGAGAACCGGCGCATTCTTTTGGACCTTTTTGCGAAGGATAAGAATGGAAGCCGGAATGCCGGTACCATAGAACAGGTTTCCTGCCAGCCCGATTATGGCTTCAATGGCTCCGATATCCAAAAGTTTTTTACGGATTTTGGCCTCTGCACCGGATCGGAATAAGACACCATGAGGGAGCACAACCGCCATTCGTCCGCATGATTCCTTCATGGACGTATACATGTGCGTGACCCATGCAAAGTCAGCGTTTGTTTTTGGGGCCAGGCCTAAGGTATGGCGGTTATATGGATCAGAAGCCCATTTATCATACCCCCACTCTTTTAAGCTGAATGGTGGATTGGCTATCACGCAATCGAACTGCTCAAGACGATCCAATATTAAAAATTTAGGATCCCGCAATGTATCACCACGCCGGATCTCAAAATCCTCCATGCCGTGGAGGTAAAGGTTCATACGGGCAATTGCTTCGGTTGTCAGGTTTTTTTCCTGACCTTTAAGCGTTAACAGACGGGGATCGCCACCTTGTTCCTTTACATGGTGAACGGTCTCAAGCAGCATGCCACCGGTACCGCAGGCCGGGTCATACACGGTATCTCCGGGTTGTGGATCAAGCACATTTACCATCAGTCTGACAATGGCCCGTGGCGTATAGAATTCACCGGCTTTTTTGTTGGCCTTGTCCGCAAAGCGCTTGATTAAATATTCATAAGCCCGCCCCATATCATCATCGCGGACATATTGAACACCAAGGTTGATCTTGTTAAAGTGGTTTAAAAGCTGAAGCAACAGGTGGTCCGGAAGGCGTTCTTTATTGGTCCATGACGCATCCCCAAAAATTCCATACAACCGGTCATTCGTTTTTTCGATACCCAGAAAAGCGGTTTTAAGGACCTTGCCGACATCTTTAGCCGCGGCAATGACATCTTTCCAGTGGCAGCCTTTGGGCACTTCAATGCGGTGTTGTTCAGGGGCAAGCGCCATCTCTTTATCGCCGTAAAACGCCATTGCCTCTGCAAACTCTTCATTATAAACATCGCATACGCGTTTAAAAAACAGAATCGGAAAGATGTATGTTTTGTAATCGGAGGCATCAATTGGACCCGTAATAATATGAGCCGCCTCCCACAGGTGGTGCTCCAGGTCACTCAGCAATAGCTTATTCTGTTTGTCGTTCATATTCGTTTATCTATCTTTCATTCCGTTAATAGCCCTACTCGGATTTTGTAATTCCTCGCCATCATCTGACGGCATTGCAGAGTTTATAGACATTTCTGAAAGTTTCAAAGTAAAAACCTCTGTTGCCGGGAATTGCGAATAACACAAAAATCACAAAAGCTATTCGCGCCGAGCGCGTAAGTTACGCGCCTGGCGCGTATATTTGCGCGCCAAGCGCATAAAAGCGAGCATAAAATCGGATACACCCAAACAAAGGAACGGAAGCCCGGGATATTTTCAAAAGAGTTCAACAGTTGCTTAATTCTGGCATATTTTATTCAACATCCTTATCCAATTTATCAGCCGCCCCGCCGGTCCGAACCCATTGGTCCACTTCGTCCTGTTTGAACATCCAGCGACGACCGACACGATGGCCGGGCATGCCGCGATGCCCGATCCACTTATAGACCGTTTCGTTGCTTACGTTCAAATATTTACAGATGTCATCGACCGTCAGCCATCTGTCTTCCATCGCTCAAAGTCCTTCTTTATCATGAAATTATTGTATGATGCTCCAGCTAACGCACTGAAGAACTTACTTTATCTGCACATAATTCCGCAACATACAGCCACACTGTATACTTATTCGATTGACCTAAATCAATGTAATTTTTGACGATTAGTGCCAATTTGGATGAATATTCACCGAATCATATCGAAATGGGGGGTAAAAATTCTTTGCGCCTTCGCGCCTTGCGTGAGAATTATTGTACTACCGGCTTGACTGGAAAAGAGATGAGCTTTTTTGACTGTTTAAAATTTTTCAAGATTGATTTTCCAAAATCCGATTTTTCACATCCGCAAACGGATACCGTTCCAGGATTCCAAAGTGAGGCAGTTTTCTGATCTTAAATTTTGTGAATATGGGAGAGGATATCCCGCATAAAAACCGGGTAAAATGTGTGACGGAAAAATGGTTCCCGGCAGCTGCGGCAAATTCTTTTTTCATTGGATCGATGTTAATTTCGGAAAGAGGCTTCAGCGTTTCAGAGCGCTCCAGGACAGCAGGCCCCTGCCTGCAGACAGAACAATGCCCGCACATGATTTTTTCAAGATGCTCGCCAAAATATTCAGCCAAGCGCTTACTGATACAGACATCACTTTGGAAAAAATCGACCATTTGGTGAGTTCGTCGAATTTCAAAAGACTCCTTATCGACAAACAAGCCGTAAATTTTTTCAGTCACCGGGTCGATATCGAACTGGCGATTTTTTATGTCGTAGACATCGATGGTTTGTCTCGACTGCAGTTCGATCCATTCTTTCTGATCGAAATACTCCAGAGCCGCAATGATACGTTGTCGCTGGGAATGACAGGTTTCCATAATTTTTGGTACATCCACCTGGGTCCAGACTTTTTTTGTGTAACAATTCGCAAAAATCTCGGTCACAAACGCTTTTCTTTCTCCCTGAAACATGTTGATAATCTGCTGCGGATCGATCCGGTATTTGAGAGTATATTCATCAAACCTGGTAAATTTCGGCTGGATCAGCCCTTCCATATCCAGATAGACAAGCAATGTCTTTAACGGCAGCAATTTGATGTCCAGTTCATTGGAAAGCGAATTTGCCTTTATTTCCCACAGCGGCGTCGGCTGCCTGCGTATGATGTCGAGCAGGTTGTAAATTGCCTGTTTTTGCGGGGTATCGCCGTAGGTAAAATTTTCAAGCACATTCAAATTATCCAGATTACCGAGCACCTCGCATAACGCGGGCTTGCCGTCGCGTCCGGCCCGACCGATTTCCTGACTGTAATTTTCAATGGATTTGGGCAGATCATAATGAATGATGCAGCGGATATCTTTTTTATCGATTCCCATGCCAAAGGCTATGGTTGCAACGATGCATTGCACTTCCCCGTTCATGAACCGGTTCTGTACATCTTCGCGTTTTTCGGAATCCATCCCTGCATGGTAGGCAAGCGCGTTCAGTCTCTGTTTTTGAAGAAACGCAGCAACCGTTTCTGCGGTTTTCTGAAGGGTTACATAGATAATGGTCGGGGCATCGGGCGTTTCATTCAACCGTTTGAGAAGATATTCATTTTTCCGGGTTTCAGCCGTTGGGGTAATCTGCAGAAACAGATTACTCCGGTAAAAGCCGGTGGCAACCACATTGTCGGAAGGCAAATTAAATTTTCGGCACATATCCCCGACCACCTGCTCGGTAGCCGTAGCGGTGAGCAGCAGTACCTGCCCGATGTTGAATTCTTCCCGGTACATGGGAAGCTTCAGGTATTCAGGACGAAAGTTGTGGCCCCATTCGGAAATGCAGTGTGCTTCGTCGATCACCAGCAACGAGATGTTCATTTTCCGAAGATGGAATCGAAACCGTTCGTTCTTGAACCGCTCCACCGAAATCATGAGGATTTTCAATTTGCCGTTTTTGGCATTTTCAATAACGTTGTTGTATTCCTCACGGGACAAAGTGGAATCCAGACGTGCGGCCGGGATGTTATTTGCCGTCAGAAAATCCAGCTGGTCTTTCATCAGGGATAGCAAAGGAGATACCACAAGCGTCAGGTGGGGCAACAACATGGCCGGCAGCTGATAACACATGGATTTTCCCGCACCGGTCGGGAAAATCGCCGCTGCCGACTGGTGGTCCATAATTTTTCCAACAACCTCTTTCTGCCCTTTTTTAAATGAATCAAATCCGAAAATCGACTGTAAGCGATGTTCCAGCATTTGCATCCCCTCAATTCTTCGTTTTGTTTTCTTATGGCAAAAAATATTCTCATCCGAAGCATCAAGAAATACTCCATTTGACTTATCTGTGTCAATGATGCGAAATCCGCGGATATATTTTTCCTTGCGGCTTTGCGCCGGATTATCTATCCTGTTTCCCCTAATCCAGCCGGATCAATATCAACCTCAACGAAATTCTGGCTTTTCAGACCGTCGGCGATGATCAGCGGCGCACCGACAACCGCATAGGCGAACCCGTGTTCGATGGCCGTTACCAGATGATCGACCGAATTTGCACGCTTCCCCGGTAGGAGGGTATTGGTATCGGTTATAAATGGGTTTGCCCCCCCTGCGCTTTGATTTTATCGGGCCTGATCATAACTGCGGCCATATTCTCTTACGTGTAGTTTCGAAGTCCCGGCCGTTGCCGGCGTACGACATGGCGCGATCGGGGGAAAAGATGCCGGGGCCATGAAGCATTAAGAAGCGCAAACTGTTTGAGGCTTGCCGAGTTTTTGCGCTTTAGCTTCATGGCCCCGGTATCCCCCCGTATCGTGCTGGAGGAGCCGGGAACGGCCGGGACGGTCCTCACGACGTTATGGCCGCAGTTATGATCAAGCCCATTTTATCCACCACCTGTCTCACAAAAACCGACTGAATAAAGGTATCGTTTCCCCGTTCTCCAAAATGGATCTTGACCGCCGTCAGATTCTTTTTGCGAATTTTCCCCTTAAACTCCTCCATATCCATCAGTTTCCTGATCTTGCTGATTTTATTGTCCCGGATTTTACGACTTCTAAAATTCACCATATAAACATTTGATGTCTTCGT
>Ga0265294_10006903_pt1 | contig 13565 bp, 9 predicted proteins | sample MunlanPumphouse3_FD_192504 | JGI IMG/M metagenome (GOLD analysis project Ga0265294, IMG submission 192504) | Groundwater microbial communities from a municipal landfill in Southern Ontario, Canada - Pumphouse #3 | ecosystem: Environmental > Aquatic > Deep subsurface > Groundwater | place... | reverse complement strand
ACCTCAATATATATAATATATAATATATTTGAATTATATATTATATGTTTTAACATTGCAAGTATATATAAAAAAATACATAAAAATATACTTATAATATTTATATTATAAGTATATTTTTTATTAATTAATTAGGTCCTACAACATCTTGTTCATTATTAATCAATAATTCATATATCGCAACAGCTGCACAACCTTTTACTTCTTCTGTATCAGCAGTTGTTGGCATATCTGCTAAATTAACCTTTAAACCATCTCCCGTTGGAAATGTTAAATAATTTGGTAATGTCCCATATCCATTTTGTAACCATCTTGTTTCACTTAATGGCAATTGATATGATAAATATGTATTACCATTATTATCCAAAGTTTTAATATTAAAACACACTACTAAATATCCATCTGCAGTAATATTTTGCATATTTCCTCTTGAATCATACAATGAAACTCCTTTTTCAACTGCTACAGTTGTTGTTGGTAATCTATATTCACCATACCAAGTTGAAATTGATTTAATAAAATTAACATCTGAACCAGCTTCTGCTATTATTTGAGCAGGCGTTCTATCTCCATAGGTACCTTGTGATACATATTCCATTATTCTATTAATTCTTAATCTTAATGACTCTCCAATTAATACATTACCTATACTACCTAAAGTTACATCATCTGTTCTTACAAAATCTTCATATTTCATTCCAGATTTATATTCGTCTAACAATGGATTTAATGTATTAAAATATGCGTCATAAACTTTTTCAGTATCTAATAAATTTAAATTAGATATTACTGGTAATTCACCATCCTTCATCATATTTGTACTGATTGCTAAAGAACTATTCTTTGTAAGTTTTTCAAATATTCCTCCATCATTTTCATAAAAAATATCTACAATAGTAAATTTACCTTTAGCGAATTTTAAATTGCCATTTTTGTAAACATTATGTTTAGGAACATAATATATAACTGGTTCAATTAACAGTTGTGAACTCTTAGTACCTTTAGTCCTTAATGAGAATTTAAATTTACTACCTAATTGTAAACCATATTGGTAATTTGGATTATATGTATTATCTCCTTTTTTGCCAAAAGGAATTTCGTTTTCACGCATACCTTCGAATCCTCTTTCCATCATGAATTCAAATCCTGAATCATCTGTATATTCAAATTTAAATTCATATGTTATACCTACAACACTTACATTTAAGAAATCATAAGCTCTATAATCATAACTTGAATTAGAATATAAAATATATTCATCATTTCTTAATTCTGCATCTAATCCTAATCCAACTGATTCATCATATTTTGCATCTTTATCATTAACAACCTTATTAGATATATATCTGCCTATTACATGATCTTGATTTAATGTTTCACCTGTTAAATCATCAATTAAATTTGGATCATTTTCTGCAACTACTCTTGCAACTATTGAATTTTCAATTATATCTTTAGCATCATATATACTATCTGATCCACCTTTTTCTGTCTTGTATTCTTTTTCAATAGTCCATACGGGCAATTTAAATGTAGCTGTTTTTTCTCCTCTATCTAGCATTAACCATTGACCAGCTTTATAAAATTCATAATCATTTTCATCTATTTTTAAATATACATCAAATGGAAATGAAAGTTGTATTGCCCATTTATCATCAAAAGTCTTTATCCATGAATCATATTCTTTATTGCCATAGCCTTTTGCATATCTATGCTGTCCATCTGTTTTCGCTGTTATAACATATTCTTTATCTAATTCTAACGGGAATGATGTTAATCTTTCTTGGCCCTCATCACTTAATACAACTTGAGTATCTTCATAATTTGTACTCATTGAAATTTTTATATACACAGGTGTATCTACAGTAACTGAATTTATATTATTAAAATATCTAGTTATTGAATCTTCAGGCACTGCTATAGTTGATGTATCAAGGTAATAGCATTCTGCTGTATGTACATGTGGTTTATAAGTAAAATATCCACATTCAGAAGTATGTACATGTTTACAAGTTAAATCATGTTGATGTTCTATAGCTCTACAAGTTAAGTAACCTGGAGTTGAATAATAAATTTGATGTCCTGAATCGTTATATACATGCACCTCATCATAGCAATCATCAACTAAATGGACATGAGCATAATGCTTACAATCTAATTCAGATATTGGGAATTCCTCTACCCCTTCTTTGAAATTATTCCATCCAGGATTTGTAATTGCATACCATGATACAATATTACATTCGTCTACACCATGAATATGTTGTCTAGTACAAAAATTATCATAATATATTTTATTATCATATCTTACTGCAATCCAACATTCATTAGCTTTAATATTTTCTTCTAGGCTTAAAGTTATAGGTGCCCCACATGTGTGTTCTGGTATTGAACAAGCTACATAATCTTTTCTTGTACATCCTGTTAAAACAAATTCTTCATATATTTGGCCTTCGACTTTACCACATATTAATGTTTGATTTGTACTCTTTGTTCCTTCACCAATACCTGGTATTCCTTGATTTCGTATATTAGTTATTTGATTATCAGCAACTCTATTATATGTTAAACTAAATGTTGAAGGATATACTAAATTAGCTACTGTTCTTGGTATCGTTAAATTATTTGTAAACATTGTATTCCATCCTATTCCATTACTTGGTGATACAAAATATGATGGTCCACATCTTTGATTATTAATATTAAATCCTCTATTATCAAATCTTATATTTGTACGTTCATTATTAATATAACCTCTTGATATATCATCAGGAGTAGTTGCTTCTGCAACAATATCAGTTCTATTAGTTGCATAATATCCATTGTTGCCAATAACACCATTTAAATCAACATCATTAATGCCATCACTACCTTTAACAACAACTTCAGAATTTCCTGCCATTCTTCCATACATTTCCATTATATATCCATCATGCCATAAATAATCATTTCTTACTCTTAAAACTGTTACATTCTCACCTATTAACCAAATATCATTTGTATAATCCTTCGCTGAAGGTTCATCCATTGTAGCCGTAACATCTTTTATTGAATTATCAGAATGCGTTAAAGATCCAAATGGTATACACAAATCAGCTTCAGCTTGTTCTGCAGCTGTATTTCTTGTTTCTTCTCTTGCATTCGAATAAGTAAATTCATTAAATTTTATATTATGAGCAAATCGATATACAGTATTACTTATAATATTAGTTTGACTTGTTTCATTCCCTGTTAATTGTGGTAATCCTGTAACTTTATAATTATGCTCACGTGTAACTTCTTTAATTGGTTGCATTAAATGATATTGAAAATCGGTAATTAAATATCTCCATCTACCATTATCATCATTTGGGAAATATGCAGCTTTAAAGCATTCATTTTTCAAAGTATACGATACAGTATTGCTCATATCAGCACTTCCACCTGGAAGAACATCATTATATACTGTTCCACTGCCAACTTGATATCCATCATATTCAAAAGCAAAATAATACTTATATTGTCTACCATACTTATATGTTCTTACTAATGTATATTGATCATTGCCTATACAAGCAGGACTATTTTCACATTGAAAATCTTGTCTTGTCATAGGCGGCCATAAATCTCTTCTATCTGTTCCAGGACAATTTGCACCTTCATTACACCAAAACCAAGTATTGGTAGCAGTTTTATCTTGATGCCCTGCGCATTTATCATAATAATAGCAACCATTTGTTACAGTAGCAGTATATTGATATGAATAATTATCTGTATACTCTATATTTATAGTCTCAAATCTTTTAGCTAACCTTATAGGATTATGTGAATGTTCAGGCGTAGTACAAGACCATATATAGCAACCTTCATGTTTTTCATATGAATCATATTCGGCTCTAGATCCTAAACTAATTCCAGGTTCCTTTCCCCAACAACTATGTCTACAACCGCAACCACATCCGTCCACATAATGATTTCCACTACAATAAAATTCTAAATGACCTGGACAAATATAACCAATTATATTACCTTCCTCATCATATTCATTTTCACATCCACCACAATAAACAATTCTAGACGCACAAGTACACCCATCTATATAATGCCCAGTTCCGCTACAACAACCATGAGGACCATAATCATAATGAGTATGTAAACAACTATGAGTCCAACAACTATCACTATGAACATGTTCTACTAATCCACAATCTGGAATACCATCGTCTGAACAATAATGAGTTCCATATGTATCATCTCCACAAATCCATTCAATTATACTACCATTATTAGCATCAAGCTCATTACCATTATCATCTTGGTATTTATCTTTGCCTTCTACTTTAATTGATCTACCAGTAGTAGGATTTATTTCATTTCCAACTAAGCAACAATTGTCATCATTATAGAAAATTGTATAATGTGATCCATCCGGATAATTATCATGCCACCATCTATTATCTACTAAACCATCTGCAACGCTTCCAGCTAAATTTGGATTTTCTGTCGAAAATACTCCTTCACTTTTAGTTGAATGTGGTATTACATAACAATTATTTGTACATTGCCACCATACATATGGATAATTTTTTGTTACTTTTGTTTCAAATATTTCTTTTCCTGTTACTTGTCCATAAACAAATTTAAACAAATTTCTTGATGCAGTTAATAATTGAATATAGTTATTTTCATGTGTCGCTATACCATAATAATCGCCATTTTTTACCAACACTTCATATGTTTGTGAGGTCAAATTCATAGCTGTTGAAGGTGTCAAAGTATTCGGATTTGATACATTTCTTTGTACTGATTTAATTTCTGCTGTAGCCAAAGGGCTTAACAACTCTAATGTTTTATATGATACTGTTGGAGGTATTCTTATAGGTTCTTCTTCTATTGGATCCTGTTCATCTAATACATATTCAACATACACATTTACTATTGTATCTTTTACATCAACATCAATAGAAGTAGTGGTTGATCCATATTCCTTTATATTATCTACATAAGAATGGACTAAAGTATACACATTAGTAGTTTCACCATCTAATTTTTTTATTTCATCACTAAAAGTTACATTTACTGTAGTATTAGCATTAGCACCTATTTCTTTTTTAGGTAATAATTCTGTTCCCGGATTATTTTTATTACATTCCACAGAAGAACAAGACGCATGGACTGTGTCTACTAAAATATAATAAACATTAACAGCTAATGGTGCAATTTTATATTCAGCAATATATGTTGCTTCTCCATTTGTTGGCGCTTCAACAGATGTTATATATTCACATATTCCACCTGTATCTAATCTATATACAGAAGATAATGTATAATTCTGTGAATTATATGAAAAAGTTTCTAATAACCCGTATCTTTTCCCAGCTTCTACATTTTCTACAGTTCCAATTCCACTTTCATATAAAATTTCAGAGCTACTATCCGAATAAGGTATTACTGTATAACTATCATTTGCAACATGATTAGTTCCTGCATCATGCGTAGTTGATGCTAATATTACTTTTAATGGCTTTTGTAATATATCATACTCACAAATAATTATTTTTCCTGCATACTCTGATTTAATTCTTATACCTTGATTTTCACCTATAGTTTCAGTATTTACAGCTGCTCCACCACTTATAGAAGCTTGTTTAAATTCTATTGGTGAATCTTTATAACTACCCCTTGTAGCATTAATAGGAAAATCTACTAATGCATATTCTGTACCAGTTAATGTTACACCCGTTTTAGGAAATATTTCCGGATCTTTTACATAATCATTTTCATTTTCTATACTACCGCCAGATACAATATGATAAACCATTACTTCTTGTTCTACTTCTTCATAATATCCTATAACTATTTCTGGTGCTTTCAAAACCACTAATTTCTCAAATAGCTCTTCATCACTATAAAATTGATCTCTAAAATCAACTGCTCCTGTAAGTACATCCACATAAGTTCTATTAACAAAAGACCCATAAACTTGTCCTGTACTTTCAGTTACTGTTATATTTTCTGCATTTATATTATGCCAATACTCAGATCCTGGTTGTCCATATTCAGCAAATGTAATAACTGCTGAAAACTTATCTATACTTTTTAATTTATATGTAATACCATCCGCTTCTATAACTTCTGTAGTAAACCCGTTAGTATTATATACTAGATTGCTACCTGAATCTCTTAAAGTGTCAGTTGTATATACACTAGAAAAAATTTGTGTCCCAGATACATTTACTTTATAATTAAGATATCGATATACTACATCTCCTCCATCATATCCTCGTCTACACATAGCTTCAACAGTTGCACTTCCATCCTCTTTAACAAAATAAATCTGCCTAGGTACTGGTTCTCCAGATTTAAGACTACTTAAAGTTCTATCAAATCTAAATGTATCTTCCGCATTCGCTATTGTAATGCAACCTATACACATAAATATTATTGCCAACAATACTAATATTTTATTTATCACTCTAACATTTGACACAATAACAACTCCTTTTTTTATTCATTCATGCCATTTATTCTTTTACAAATTTAATTGTTTGCATTTGATACATCATACCATCTTTTAAGAAGTTCTTTGAACTTGATAAATACGAATACATTAGTACATAATTGCTATCAATATTATCTTTCATAATGCTATCTTGTTTTACATAATCTAAATATGTAATTATATCTTTATTATTAGGATTTGATACTATCTTATATTTTACATAACCCTTTATTCCAAAATCTAATCCCTCTTCAATTGTTAATTTACCCATAGTACATGGATTTAATATTACTCCACCTCTAATATCTATTTCATTATCTATAACATATTGCTTGTAATCATCAAAATCATATAACATTATATCATTAAACAATAACATATTGTTCTTCCATGTATTCCATTCTTCTTCACTCATATTATATGATACATTTAATAATGCTTCCATAGCTGTTTCGCCTGTTTTAGATGCATTTAACATGTATTCATTTGTACATATTCTTTCATATGGATCTAAGAAAATTGATGGGTATTCTACATATTTCATCCAAGTATCAACACCTGCATCATAAAATGTATCTGTCATATATGGCCATATTTTTCTGTACATTGAACCCGAACTTGGTTTTGTTACATTTATTGTATCCTCAGTTGGATAAACTCTCCATTTTGATGAATACGCTCTAGACAATATTGTTACTATTTCAGCTCTTGTTATATAATCATTTGGATTCATTAGTTTTTCATCATTACCTTGAACAATACCTAATAAATAACATGCTTTTATTGCTTCATAATATTTGACATTATCCTCATTTGGATTATATATTACATCAGATAATGGCATAATATATTGAGAATTTTCAATTAGCGGTCTATATGCTAATTTGTTCAATGACTCATATACCATTAATATTACTTCTTTTCTTGTAATACTATCATTTAAAGAATTTTCACTATACATTGAACTGTTTATTATTTGCAAATTTTTTGCAGCTATTAAATAATTTTTTGCCCAGTGACCAGAAGTAGAATTAGCAACATTTTTATTAAAAGTAGAAACAATTAACTTAATTGATTCTCCAACTTTTACAGTATTTTGTGGCTTAAACGTACCATCTGGATATCCACTAATTGCACCTTTTTCAGTCATATAATTTATATATTCTTTCGCCCAATGATTATTTATATCAGATAAATTTATTGCAAAACTTTGATTATTATATATAAAAATTATCGAAAAGATTAGTATTATTAGCAAAATCTTTTTACTTATTTTTCCAAAGCATATATTTCTCATCAATATCCCTCCAACTAAATAAATTATATCATATTACTATTACGTTTTAGTAACAAAATAATTACATATTAATACAATATTTATATACAATAATTATACTAATTAAAACCAAAAAAACAAGATATATTTAAATATATCTTGTTTAATTATTAATATGTTATTACATTAAATATTTTTGTTTCATATGCAGAATATTCATCTGGTACACCATCCACAATATCATAAGCTCTTGCTCTTACTATATAAGTTCCTGGTACAAGCATCAATTCCGTATATGGTTCTTCTCTAACATATGTTTGATATTCTCCACCATCTTTAGAAATTTGGAAATCATAATAAATTTGATCTCCTTCGGGATCACTTGAAGAATTAACTGATATATATACTGTTGCACTATAACCATATGCTATAATTGTATCAGTTTCTTTCATTTGTAAATCTTTTATCGCAATTTTGGGAACCGTTGGTGGTTGATTTTGTATACAATCAACATTAATTGTTTTTGTATCCATTTCATTATTATATTCATTGTTTGCTACAACTGAATATGTACCATTAACAGTAACGATATAATCTATTATTGCATCATTTGTACCATCATGATTAAAATCGTTATAATATATCATGTTTGAATCTACATTTTGTGTATTTCCTTCTGGATCTGTTATAACTATGCTTCCAAAAGCTCTCTCTCCTAACCCAACTATATATATTACTGCAGATCGTGAAGCTGGTATATATGATTGTTCTAAAACAATACTAAATCCTCTTTCATTAATTCCTGTAGCTTTAATAAGATTAGCTGTTCGCGCAGTTGATCCTCCTCTTTCCCTAACTGCAAATAAATAATCTCCATTTTTATTTATTGTAAATTGTCCTTTCCCTGTTTCATAATTATAATTATTACTTACTTCAAAACCATTTGCTAAAATATAATTTGCTGATTCATAATTTCCTGAACCAGTATTATGCACAAAATATGATGCATTTACAACTTGTATATTATATTCAGCTCCATATTTTCCTGAAACAGTATATTCATATCTTATATATCCATTTTCCCTATTTGATTCTTCTGTTTCACCTTCAGCTAAAACTTCCTTTACTAAAACAGTCATTTCAAAAATATTATTTTGTATTTCTAACAAAGTATCTTTTTGTGAATTTAAATCTGGGAAAAATCCATTCATTGCAGCTTCTTGCCCAGAATAAAATATGTTTGCCCCATTACTTTCTAATAAATACTTATCCGAATCATTGTATTTATAACTTGAATAATATACTGGGAAAGCATCATAATCTTCTTGGAATTTTTCCGGTGTAGATGAATAATCTATATCTCTCCCTGTATTAGGGAACGCATAAAATAATTGTTTTTTAACAATTTTAGCTCCAGATAATCCATAATTATTATAATATACATTACCTAGCATTGGTAAGCCTTGAACAAATGCAAACATAGAAATATCCTCAATTGCCCTATCCCATTCTGAACTTTGTATATCCGGAATAATAAATGTATAGTTTATATTATTTGCTCTCGCGAAAACATTATGTATTGTTATATATGCTGTAAGTTTATCTATTAATAAATCTGTTATAATTTTATTTTTAATTCTATTATATTCTCCAACTATATATTCTCCCGTAAATGGATCTATCATACCTTTAATTTCAGGACTTCCTTCTGTCAAATAATTATTAGGAATTGCATAAACATCATCAACACCTCTTAATAACATTGTAAATAAATAATCTTCATCTGAATACGGAGTTACAGATCTATATATAGCTTCATATGCGCCATCAGGTTCTTTTGTATACCATTCTTCATATAAAAACTGTTCTTCCAAGTAAGTTATATATAAATACTTCATATATTTTAAATACTTACCTTTATATGTATTTATTGATTCTTTAGTGTAAATTCCATCATCTGTTACATTATAATGAAATGGCATTACTGTACCATCTGCTAATATTTCATTTGCAGTCCACGCACGTGTTGGATAATTTTCTGGTGTTATATATATATCATTGTAATGTCTAACATCAACAATATTTCCTTTTAATTTAAGTATTCCACCTTCATTAACATATTCCCCTAACTCTCCACTGGGATTAATTTGTACTTCTTTAATTACTTCTACAGTTTGATCCAATGAATATGTAACTATAACTTCATCTGGTTTTTTTTCTATTCCATTTTCGATTATTTTATATTCATCCATAACAGTATATGGTATCTTTGGTTTTAATGTATGCTCCATATTATACCCGGTACCATTTTTTATTTCTTCCATAGAAAAAATATATAACCCATCAAATCCAATAATAGAAATTGCTGGTATATATCTACTTAAAGTTGTTTGTAATGATTCGCCTCCAAAATATCCCATTGATAAAGCAAATGAATCAAAAAATGCATCACAAGAACTTAATAACATATATGCTGTCATGTCTGTTTGTCTATTTAAATTTTGTATTTGTTGCATAAGTTTTTTAGTACCATCAATAGTTGCTTCATCAATAGCATTATTATATCTAACTTCAGTCTGCATAATCTGCATTTTATTAGATATTTCTACTCTGTTAACAAATGAAAAAGCAAATATAATTATTATAAAAACAATACTCCACGATGTTATTTTCATATTTTCTCTTCTTCCTTACTATAAATCTATTGGTATATTTCTAATCATTCCCCCATATGGTACTATTATAGATACATTCTCTAAATTAGCACCATATAATACATTTTTAATAACTGTTGCTGGTGTTTCCTCAGTATTTTTTACACATACATAAAAATAGTCGCCAACAGCAAAATCTTCATAATTTTGCATAGCAGATAAATCTGTATTATATATTATTTCACCATTCTCCTCAATCATTATACCCATAAGAACTAACATTTGTTCAGTATATACCTCATCAAATAATTCCACATAACTATATTCATTTTCATAATTTTCAATATCCAATTCTGGATAATAACTTAAATGTCTATGTATTATTTCAACATTATATCTATTTCCAGTCGCATCTAATATTTGTTTAAATTCAAAATACAACTCAGGTGTTATTCTTCCAGTATTACGAACAGTATCAACAAATTTTACAGTTGAAGCATAAACTGTCATAAATGATAAATCATCCATTCTTTCAAATACATCTAACAATGGAAAGAAAAACATTAATACGACTGCTATTAATACTGCAAAAATTTTCTCTAATATATCATACATATTATTTACTCCTTTAACTAATAAAACAACAAATACTATTTAGCGACTTCAACAAATGTAATTTTTGTAATATAATGATTAGAGACATTTAATTTAACATTTGGTGAATAGCTATAATCATATTGTATTTCGTATTTGCAATTTAAATTAAAATTATTTTTAAATGAATAAGTATTAGCATCTAAATTTTTCAAATCATTTAAAGATACATCTTTCGATGTTCCATTTAAATATACAAATTCTACAACTGACAAAACATTAATATCATTATTTGTATTTAAAACTAATTCTCTATAAGCGCTAAATTCATCTGCTAAACCAAGATCATAATCATCTACATATTCTATTAATTCTCTCATAATCATATAGGCTTGTGCTGATGAATAATAAACTTTATATTCAAAATAAGGAATCGCACTTTGATCTTTAACAATAATATCAGAACTAATATTATTAACCGTTAATGAATTTTCAATTGCATCATTCATCGAATAATATAATATAAAACTTATAGTTAATGCCATAATAAAAATTGTAACACCTAGACACATTTCAATGAAATAATCTAAATTATCCATTTATCCTCCTATTTTTTTTCTACTTTTTTAAAATTAATTGATGTTATTGTTCCATCAGATGCAGTAACCAAAGAACCTTTATATATATCATTTCTATATGTAACATCAATATTTACAGGTATACGCACTCCAGTATTAACTACAATTTGTGATAATGAATCGTATGTTTCCAAAGGAATAGTTGTACTGTTACCTACATTATGGTCCACATTAACAACCATTTGAGTATCATTAACGTAATTGTATGTTATAACTCGTCTTATACAGTTTTCAACTTCACTACCATACATATTACCTATATACTGAGAAAACTTTACCATTTCTTCTTCTTTTAAAGCTATTATTCTTTTTTCATCAATAGTTAAAAAAGCACTTGTACCTGAATTCCAAATATTCATTGTAATACTAAGTATCAATAAAGCTATTAATATACCTCCAGCCATCAATATTGCCTTTGTAGCATTTTCCACTATTTTTCCTCCTTATTATTTAAGACTAAACGTTAATTTAACAATTAGACCTACATCGTTAATAGTAGATGTACCTATATATGCTCTAGTTTTTATAACACTATTTATCAAATTACCTAATTGGCTTGAATCAGAAGGTGTAATCTCTATAATAGTATTACCATCAACTAAGCTCATACTCATACCCAATATATTATCTGACTTATTATTAAGAACAATTCTATTAGCTAAATTAATTATTTCTGTACCAACAACTGTGCCTTCATAAATAACATAACGATTATTATGATCTTTCAATTCTATTTCATCAATAGAATTCGAAAAAAGATTTATAAAAATTTCTGATTTTTGAACATAATATATGCTTATAGATAATATTAACAAAACAATTACAACTGCTCCAGTTATTAATATTACTCTTGAAATATTTGAATCCAATTTTCTCCTCCTACTTTATACAGCTAATACGAATTTTACTAATAATACCATATTGATTAGGCATCATTTCTGCCTTAAAACAATCGCCTCTTTTTAATGAATCAAAAACTAAATAATCATACTCTTCAAAAATATTCTCATCAGTTATATATCCTTCAGATATATATGTATCATTAAGAATATCACTTTCCATTATAACCTCAATTTGATAAATCGTATTCTTTTTATTAATATTATTATTTAATATAATATTAATTAATTTTTTAACGTCAGAATAGTATAAATTATCTTTATCAAATGGAATGTAATTTACATTATGGTAAGCTACTGAAACTTCATCAATTATAACATTTCCAATATTAACAACATCCTTTTGTTCTCGAAATAAATATAATGCAAATGAACATACCAATATTGTTATTAATACAGAAAAAGCAATAAATAATACTTGCAATCCATTACTCATTTTTTACCTCCAAATATATCACTAATCAATTTTTGTAAATACTATTTCAGTTATTGCTCCTGATTTATTATATTTAAAAAATGATGTGTATTGATAATATGCTTTTATATTATTAGACATATTATCTGTATTAGCTGTAACGATTCCACTACCTAATAAAGATCTATCAACATATGTCAAATTATCAACAATAACAGAAACCTTAAGGTCTGCATCTACAGGGTCATCATTATAATGCAAAAAAGTCCATATACATGTTTTTACATCTGTTCCTTTAACTGTTCCCATATAAGGGAAAATCTTTTTGTTATGCATATCAATTATTGCTATATCTATTTGCACAGTTCCATCTGTCACAGTAGCTGATAAAGAAGTATATAAACTCATTGCAACACCTATTACAAGCATTGCAAGTAAAACAGCTCCTGCTATTAACAAAGCATTACTTGCATTTTCCATATAATTTTACCTCCTATATTATACTTTAAAAACATTAAAACAATATTCTTAAAATATAATATAGCATGATATCAGTAGCATTATACTACTAATATCCACTATATTAATTTAATTAAGCTATTACACTA
>Ga0265294_10006902_pt1 | contig 13568 bp, 8 predicted proteins | sample MunlanPumphouse3_FD_192504 | JGI IMG/M metagenome (GOLD analysis project Ga0265294, IMG submission 192504) | Groundwater microbial communities from a municipal landfill in Southern Ontario, Canada - Pumphouse #3 | ecosystem: Environmental > Aquatic > Deep subsurface > Groundwater | place... | reverse complement strand
CGATCAGCAACGGTGTTCGCCGAGAAGAGAAACTGCCGAAATACTTCTGCTATCTGCAGTCGGTGAGGTACGTCCTAAATTTAAAATTACAAGTAACTATCTGTTTATACATGAAATAAAAAAATCTTGACATAAGGGATATAGAATGTCCCCATTTTATACCTTCTAAAACAGGTCTGAAGTTTATAATTCGTTCCATATCGTCATCAAACTTTATCCGTAAAGTATAGGGTTTAATGATATCAAAATTGATGAACTCGTAAAAAGTACCCGCACCCGTCGTTCCCGCAGAGGCGGGAATCCAGAACATGTTGAAATGACTGGATTCCCATCTTCATGGGAATGACAAATAAGGGCTGAATATGACTTTTTACATGGCCATCAAAATTAACAATCCGATAAATTGGATGAGACATTATGATTTCCTTTCATCGAAGAGGTGCAATCTTAAATGGCAGTTGCCCTGACTGGAGACTTTACACGGATAAAAAAAGATCCGTGACAATCCGCGTAAATCTGCGACAAAAAATCAGCCCTTTAATAGGCGACACCCATCCCGCATTTCCCGTTACAGCGCCTCGGAAAGCCGCTTGAGGGAATACATCCCCGAAAGCCCCTTCACGGGTTTTGGTTTCTTTTCATTTTTCGATTGAAACAGGTGCCTGAAATTCTGGTAGTGGTGGGAGACAAACTCCCGGGAGCCGATGATGCCCGAATCGGTAAAATACCGGGTCCGGTAGCGGAAACGGTCCGTGCGGGTCAGTTCAAAGCCTTTTTCCCGCTCCTTTTCAACCGTCTTTTCATCGATCACCTGCCCCCTGCCTTTATCCGACCGGTTAAGCGCGCCGGCTTCATATACATACCGGCGATACCGCCGGATTCTTTCCTTTTCACCCGTTACGTTGAACGCTTTCATGCCGAAATCGGTGGACAGGAAAGCATCCTTATTATCGGTCTGGACATGATAGCCCAGCGAGCACCACCGGTATTGCTCGGGGCGTTTTACCATGCCAGCCCGCAAAGGATTCAAATCGATGTACGCCAGGCAGTTCACAAGAGTCTCGCCCTTATCCACGATAACGCTTTTAAACCGGTCTCCCCAGAAATAACCCCTGCGGTTGTAACGCTTATTGTAATAGCGTGCGAATCCGACCTTGATCTCCCGGATAAATTCCGAAAGGCTGCCATATTTTGCCCGAAAAGCCGGAAGCTGCCCCCCGGCAAACACCCGCTCATCCTCGTAAAAGGCTTCATATCGTTTCCGGATCTGCTCATCGGAATACTTTGTTTCCGGTATCATCTTCGTTAGCAAGTGGAAATGATTTCCCATAAGGCAAAAGCCAATAATCTCAGTGAAATACAGCCTGGAAAACCGTTTGATCAGGCCCAGCAGGAAATCCTTTTCAATATCCCCCATGGGAAATCCGTCCAGTGCCGTCCGGGACATGACATGGTACACGGCGGTTTCATCGGATATGATCATTCGTGATGTGCGCGGCATTTCTTATTCCCCCCATATATCGTTTCTTTGAAATCATCTTCCTTGTTCCATACCAGATGAATCCGGCTATGTCGAGCATAATTTACCTGTCCCCATTTTTTTCCTTATTCCCCCCATATATCGTTTCTTTGAAATCATCTTCCTTGTTCCATACCAGATGAATCCGGCTATGTCGAGTATAATTTACCTGTCCCCACCATTCCCCATTAGTAAAGTGGATAAAGAATTCACCAACAATGTCCGGAAGCCCCCGCAAGGGTGGCGATACGCATATAAAATGTTAAAGAGATAGATAATCACAAATCAAGGTTTGCCCCCCCAAGCATTATAGTCACTATTCAAAATCTGACACCGCCCCCGACTCACACCATAGAAACACAAAACCCCGCCTCCTTGTGAGAGACGGGGTTTCAAGTAAAAGAGGTCAGACCCCTTTATTTTTTACCACTAAATTAGAGCTTATTAGCTAAGATCACCAGCTGTAAAGTCAATAGTTGTACCCACACCCACAAGTTCCACAACCATATCTGTTCCAAGATTCTGAAAAACAATTGCGTTGTCTGCAGCGGTAATCGCGCCACTTCCGTCACTATCGTAAGCGAACCAGAAGGCATCATTTACGGTAGTGGAATTGGTGGCAAGATAGCCGATAACAGCCTCAACTGAAACATCATCACCGATTAGTGCATTACCACCGCCAGTAAGTCCGATCGTCACTTCACCAGTGGCTGCTACAGCGACTGTTTCCGTAAGAGCATCAACATCAGCATCAAGATCAGCCCATACAACGCTAGTTAATGCAGCAGCAGTACCTACAGTAAATGCAGATACATCAATGGTGTCTGTACCAGCTGCAAAGTTGCTGATCACATCCCAGCCAGCTGCAGTAGAGTCAGCTTCGGCGATCGCAATTGTGTCAATAGCAGCAGCAGCAGCAGCACTCAGTACGACACGATCGGCACCTGCGCCACCTGTGATGGTGTGAACTGCGGTACTGGTCTGAGAGATGACAATCGCATCGTTACCTGCGCCAGTACTAACATTATAAGCACTTGCATCAGCTGCAGCTCCGGTACGGTAATCAAGGATCACATCCGCAGCACTGCCACCACCGATAGCAAAGGTCTGAGCAGTAGTGCCTGTCAGGACTACCAGATTGGACTGGTTAGCCTCAACTACAGGGCTTATATCAGCAGTCACTGCTATTGCACTACGACCATTCAGCGTGGACGAAGTCGCGTCAAATGCGGTACCCGTGAACTTCACTGACAACTCTGCGCCGTCACCAACGGCGAAGCCATAAGAAGTTGTTACATCATCTATAGTACCTACGATACCATCAGGACCCGCATCAACAAAGTTGATGGAGGCATTAGTACCAGAACCGGCAACTCCGTTGGTCGCCAGCGCGAGCTGAGCTGCCGTGTCATAGTTGAAGGTTACGGTATCAGTCATACCAGAACCAAGATCGACCGTATTGCTGCCGTTCAATGCAGCAACAGTATCATCTCCAGCGCCAGACTGAACCGTATTGTTACCACGGTTGGCATCAATCGTATCGTTTCCGGCACCAGAGTAGATGTAGTCAGACTGAGCTGTACCCACAACTGAGTTATCACCTTCACCCGCATAAATCTTCACGGCGTCACCAGCAGAACCCAGTGCATTGAAGATGTCATCGCCGGCTGCCAGGGTCACTACAGCAGCATTACCCAGGGCCTTCACCGTTGCTGTTGTATCACCGCCTACCGCAGAAGCATCAACTGTTGTGATGTTGCTGTTGACCGTATTTCCGGTAACCGTACCGACATTAACATCACCGACAGCAGATAATGTCAGGCTAGTCAGATCGCGGTCCCAGATGTTAGAGATGTTAGTTGTTGCACCCGCAGTGATCTCGTTGTCAACTACAATGCTCAGTTCTTTAACACCGTGAGTAGTCAGCTGACCAAGATTATAGGTAGTGATACCATTTCCCTCGAGATTAGTGAGATTGGTTAATGGTGCACCGATATTGACCGTAACATTGTCACCAGTGTTATTATCAAGGGTAAGACCGTTGAAATTTTGGGTCACTGCGACAGTAGTTCCTGCTACGACTGCATCTTCGTCACCAAAAAAATTGATCTCTGTCAGGTTTGTATTTTTCAATGTTATTACATCAGTTAGTGCTACCTGGCCGAGAGCGATTGGTGTAGTGAATATTTCGGTTGCTTGGTCTACGGCTTCATTTGACATCAGTACGAGCTGAGTCAGGTCATCGGCATTTGCCAGATCAAGAGAGCTGTTGGCAGTTGCAACAATGTGCAAGTTTTCAATACCAGCAAGTTCAGGTGTACCAGCAACATTGGCAGAAAATGCAGCACGAACGGTGTCTGTACCACCTACGTCAGTGATAGCATCGTTGCCGTCAAAGGTATTCAGGCCGTCAAAGGTCAACAAATCATCACCGGCACCAAGTTTAATGGTCTGATCTGCATCGCCAACGGTCAGAATCAAATTACTATTCTGTGCAGAGGCTTCGATTGTATCAGCAATTAGAGTGGCATTTACTTGATAAGTCTGACCCGCCACACCCCCGTTCAGGGTTACCGTGCCGGTATGGTCAGAATCACCATTGACATCTACCGCAGCCAGCGTGACAACGTTACTCTCGGTGTCATTGTCGTTAATCGTAACGTTTTCTACCGCACCATCATTGAGCACGGCATCACCATCACCATCATCACCGTCAAAATTAAGGGTATAATCAAATTTAGTGGTGGTATTACGATCATTTTCAATGGCAATTGCAATGGTATCATCAGCCCCGGAAGCATCTTTCAATAATGCATTTACCACAGCATCAGAGCCTGCAATAACCTCTGATACAGAATGTCTCAATGTCAGACCGGCAGAAGCAAGGTCAGCACCAAGGTCATTAAGGTTAAAGACAGCAGCTCCATTATTTACAGTTTCATCGCGCATCATCACGCTTGCAAGGTTTTCATCAAATGCATCGAAATCAACAGTCTGAGCACCGGCCTGCTGACGCAGCTCAAGGGACTGAAAGTTGGAAATAGATGCATTTCCAACGACACCTGCTGTTGTTATAAATGTATTAGTACCTTCACCGCCGTCGATGACATCACGGTTGGTTGCGCTGGTGGCAGCCACGTTCGCACTGGTCCAGAAGGTATCATCACCGATACCGCCGGTCACAACGCCATGTACTGTTGCACCGGAATTTGCAGGATCGGCAAAGCCACCCAGAGAATTTGTAATATCCAGAGTCAGATTCCCTTCAAATGCGCTGGCATCCAGCGTCAAGAGGCCAACTGCCGCCGGGTTGGCAATACCGGGAAGACCAAGAAGATCATATTCTGTTGCTGTTATAGGAGCTGTAGGCGTCAGCGCAACAATATCCAGGAAACTATCACCGGTGATTGTCAGAGTTTCCATTTCATTGACGGTAAAGGCATTGATATCAACACCATTAACAGCATTCAATGTAACGGTCTCAAACCCTTCAATATTGGCACCGCCACCCAATGCATTCTGAGTGATGTTGTTGGCCAGCACGTCATCCAACTCGATGTTTGCGGAATCGTCATCACCGTCCAACACACCCCGTTGATAATTAAAAACTGCATTAGTGTTAGCCGCTGCTGCATCTGCAACCCGCAGGGTTGCTGCCGCAGTGGTAATATTTGTCACAGTAGCGGTAGTTGCCGTACTGGTAATCTTGTTCATATTGATTGTGGTCAGCGAATCAGAAAAGCGTGCATCAAACGTGTTCGCATTACCGGTAAAATCAAGATTCAATACCTGGATATTATTAAGTTCCGGTGTAATAACTGCACGCTCACCTTCATCGGCGTTTAACTGCCCCATGGTTACGTTCAATGTATTATCAGTCCGGCCCTCTGTACCAGTTAGAATGTCCTCATCCTGCAGCGACAGTATCCGGTCGCTTCCGTCCGGAGTGTGAACCATCGGAGCTGTAAAGACATTGGCTGTTGCAACGTCAGTATCATTGGTCAGGGTAAAGGCTTCGCCAGGACCGGTCAAGGAGATTACATCCCCTTTTGCTTCAGTTACACTTGCTGCTGTCTCATCCACATCTGCTATGAGGCCGGTAAAGGTTGCAAAATCTGTAAATGTAGCAACATTATCCGCTGTAAAATTTGAGACTTCAACTTTGTTGTTGAACTGGTCCTGAGCATCGCCTGCGTTAGCTGGATCAATTGCCGCGTTGATCAGGGCCGTTACTACCTCTCCCTTTGATTTACCGCCGGCCAGTTCAGCCACCCAGTAATCAACCCCGGCCGTATCCTCGGCATAGGTTTTGCCCAGAGTGTTTTCATAAATGAATTCGATGAATGCCTGGTTGTCATCCAGGGTTGCGCCAAAATAATCTTTTGCAGCGTCTGTTGCCAGCATCACATTGGCGGTGGTTACCATATCGGCCTGATCTGTCTGCCAGTAGGTGTTGGCCTCGCCTTCAGATGCTCTGCCAAAAACAGAAACATAAAGCTGTGAAACCTGTGTCTGAGTTAATGCCATTGTAATCTTCCTCCTTAAGGATTTTAAATTAATGTACTATTGCAAAAAGCCTGCGATTGTAAAAGCCGTCACCCATTGGCGCGGGTGATTCGCTCAATCTTTATTAAAGCAAAGCAATTCCCGTGCCATTTGTTATAATACTTACAACCGCGAGCGCCTGATGCAATCACCCGGCTACCGATAATATCTGTTATATTAAGAGAATTTCAGCCATGTTTGCAATAGAAAAATAGCGCTGTGTCAATATCTTTTAATCTTCTTTCTTACGGAATCGACACGTTTTTCCACGAGCATTACTCCCAGACAGGAAAGCGCAAGGGCTCCCAGAGTGATGACGGGAATGTACGCGATGCCGGCCTTCTCCGCATACCCGGTATAATCCAGCCCCCACACCATCAGGAAGTGGCTCAGGAACATCCCGTAGGAAAGCGCCCCCAACAGCGTGTTTCCGGGCAGTTTCACACGGGATCGGTTCATGCCGTAAACCACGGGGATACCGGTCAGCAGCCCGATAAAGGTCTCTTTGGTGTATGCGGTGCTGAACAAACCTTTCTGGATGAAAACGAGCCCCAGAAGGGCAATCCCCCCCCAGATCGCCCATGGATAGATCCGATCAAACAAGCCGCCGTTTTTACTGCTTTTTTTGGCCGCCTGGATGGCGCTTCCGACAACAAAGATGAAAAATACGCCCGCGATCAGGCGGTAGCCGAAATAATCCGGGTCGATGATTGACAGGTTCGCCAGCAAATAGACACAAAAGGAAACGGCAACCATCAATAGTTTCAACCGCTTATGCAGAAAAGCCACCGGCAGAAGAAGGTATGCCTGAAGCTCCGCGCCCAGGGACCATGCCGGCGGAATCAGGCACCAGTGGGGGGTGGTCAATATGGCGCTGTCTATCACCATATAAAAGTTCAACGGTACGATCAGAAAGTTGTTGACCAGTTTCAACAGGGAAAACCGGGGCTCGGCATAGCCGGTGACTACCAGAAAAAGCAGCGTCAAAACAGCCACATAGCCGTAAAGCGGAAAAATCCGAAGCGCCCGGTCCCTGTAGAATCGACGGATCCTGCCCGGGCCGTCCGGGAGAATATCCTCCCAGAGATGGGAGACCACATGCCCGGCCAGGATATAAAATATCACCACGGCGATCACCCCGGGATTGAGACCAAAGAACCGGACATCCACATGTGAAATAAGGACAAAAAAAGCGAGCGCGAACCGCAGGTAACCGAACATCAGACCCTCCCGGCCCTCGTTCCCGTGGCTCTATTGATCCAGACGTGGCTTGATCTGACCAGACAAAGACGCCTCATTTAGCCGGACCCCCGTCCGGGGAATCGGCCCCGAAATCCGCCCCGAAATCAAATTGTCCCATGGCATGAGACAATTCCGCCAGGGCCAGCCGGCAGTCGAGCAGTGCCTGGCTTTTTCCGGATTCCGCCCTGGCAAGCTTTGCCTGGGCGTCAAGGACCTGGGAGGTCGTTCCGATCCTGGCGTTAAACCTTTTTTTCTGCCGCATGTAGCTCTCCTGCGAGGCAGCCAGGGCTTTTTCCACGGAAGCCAGCCGCTTTCGGGCCTCCGCCAGGGAGTGAAGGGCAACGCCGACCTGCTCTTTTATTTCCATCTCGGCCTGCTGTTTTTCTGTTTTGAAACGCGAGATTTCAAGCCGATAGCGCCTGTTTTCATAGTAGGCCGTTCCGCCGTCAAACAGGTTCATCTGGACGGAGATGCCGGCGCTCCAGTAAGTGTTATGCTGCTGGTCGTCCCTGTAAATGGCAGCCTCGTCATATCGTTTGTCGGAATCATAGAGACCCGCATCAAGGTTCACCCGTGGATAGTAGCGCCCCTTTGCAATGGCGGCGTCCTTTTCCGCCATCTTTGTCTGCAAAGCGAGCAGGCGGATTTCAGGACGGCTTGACAGGGCCTGCCCCATGCAAAGATCCAGATCCCCGGCAAGGTCGGGAACTGGCGCCTCAAACAGGTCGTCAAATTCAATCGCATCGGCATCGGCGGCAATGCCCGGCTCCGGGGAGAGCCCCAGGAGACGCTTAAGCCTTTCAGAATACCTGTAAATGGAGGTTTGCGTCTTCCACAGGCTCTGTTTTGCCTCCTCGAGATCCGCCTCCGCCTGGAGCACATAGACATAGGGCGCTATTTTTTGATTACTGAATGCTCTGGCGGCGGCAAGGTCCGACTCGAGCCGGTTGATCATCCGGGTGCTGCTTGTGACATCGTACCGTGTCCTCAGCAGTTCAAAAAAGGCGGCCTTGATCTGATAGATCAGGTCGAGCTTCTGCAGTTCCAGCTGGGTCTTCTGGTACTCGCTGCCAAGCTTTGCCCGTTCAAACCGGTTTTTGTACTCAAATCCCGCAAAGATCGCCTGGGTTATCCGGATGCTCGCCACGGCGTTCTGCTGGTCGATGTAATCGTCATCAACCGTAGTACCTGAAGCATATTCGCTGAAAATCCGGCTGCGGGAATAGCCGGTGGAAATCGACGGGAGGAATCGTCCCCGTTGGGCCTTTACGTCCATCCCGGCCTGATCGATCCGGATGTCCCCCCCCTGGAGGAGCGGGCTGTGCTCAAGGCCGTATTCAATGCTCTTTTGAAGAGAAAAGGTCTCGGCAGCCCCCGGGACCGAAGCAAACAACACCACCGCCAGACAACACGCAATACATTTTTTATTGATCAAACCCGTTCCCCCTTATTAATTCGGATTGCAGCCACAAATGGGTGTAAATATCAGACAACTCCTCTGCGCGCAAGATTTTCCAGGACTCAAGGCCTTTGCCCCACTGCTTTTCCGCGATATTGGCAATGGATGGCGCTTCCGGCGTTTCCCGGGAGAGCAGGTCCCTGTTGATGAAAATAAAATCGATAACGGCCCTGACCACCATCATTCTTGCAACCATTCTCACGGGAAAATCCGGTCTTGCGACATGGCGCTCAAGCCTTTCCGGCGAGGCATCCCTTTGCGTGACAAGATCCGCGGTGTTGTGCGTTGTCAGCACAATGTACATGTGGGCCAGATACTGCCGCTGGCCCAGAGCAAGGGAGCGGTACCACTCAAGAAACGCCTGGATCGGATTTTTCATGAAAATGCCTTAATCCTGACAAACCGTTTATCATGCCGTTGAGCCGTTTTCCGAGGATCTCCCAGGAGTGGGCCGCCAGCCACCGATCCTGAATCTCCTGTTTGCTGTTCAGCAGATCCGTATTCTGAAGCAGGTGTTCAATGCCGGCGGCGATATCCTCCGGGGCGGTTCCGGGCAGCCGATGCACGACCTCATTGACATCGGAAAAGATGTCAAGGGGTGTGCACACCACCGGACGATGGGTGGCAAGGCCGTACCGGACGGCTCCGCTGGCCGATTCCGCCGTGTCCTGGTAGGGGAAAACAATCATGGCGGCGTTGTCAAGAAGGGCCAGGCTCTCTTCATCCTCGAGAAAATCGGTTATCATGGTGACAGACTTTTCAAGCCCGTGCGTTTGGATCAGATTCCGGCAACGCGCTCTGGTTCGCCCGGAAGCACCCCCCGGATACAGGGCATTGACCATCCGCAACCTGAGATCCGGATAATCGTGCCTGAGGATGGCAAAGGCCTCGATCAATTGCTCCAGACCCTTGTGCGGCAGCATGAATCCGTAGCTTGCAATCAAAGGGGCCGCGTCTCTTTGAATTTTCTTCTGCCGGTTGAAAACGCCGTGGGGAAAAATAACGGCATTTTTATAGAGCCCCCGGGATTTGAACCGGTTCAAGTCTTCAACACTATGGACCAGAAGGCGATCCGCCCGTGCAAGGGCGGATGTGACCGGTCGCAGGGATGCCTTAAACCCCGGCAGATCCACATCCGCGGTTGAATGAAAGAAAATGATGGAGACGATGCCGCGGGCCTCTGTAAATTGAATGATACGTTCCAGGCTCCTGCTGCTGAAAAAAGCGAAATTAAACTGAATGACAAGAACATCCACGCTTTCCCCTGCCACCGCTTCCAGAAGCGCGTCAACCCCTTGCCGGCAATCGGTCCAGCAACGAATTACATTGGGCCCGTCAGGGGCAATGGTCGTATCGGATTTGGAGGCAAAGATCTGCAGGTCAACATCCTCCGTCAGCAATGAATCCAGAAGAAATTTTGAATAGGTGGCAATGCCACATTTACAATTCCAGGAGGATATCCACCCGAGGCGATATTTTTTTCCGGCCAAAGGCGTTGTCTCAACGATCCGCTGCTCCAGCCGTCTCATTCTGCGGACGCAGCTGTCCCAGGAAAACCTTGTTTTTATGAGCTTTTTTGCCGCATCCAGCCGGGGTTGAAGCTGGTCTGTGGAAGCATAGCGCACCTCGTGCATCAATCGGCCGAGATGATCGATATCCGGTTCCATCCACACGGAGTTGAAAAGGTTCATGTGGGATCGGGCCGGTTGAAACGAAAAATCGATCAGCCAGCTGGTGCGGTCCGTACAAAAATCGGACTGGCCGCCATAGGCGGTCGTGATGACCGGAAGCCCGTACCACATGGCTTCGGCCATGGGAAGCCCGAACCCCTCCCCCCGGGACGGAGCCACCAGGGCATCGCACTGCCGGTAGAGATCGACGATCTGTTCGGGGGCAAGATCCCTGTTGATGATTTCAATCGGAGGGCATTGAGGAGAGCGCGACCGGATCTCTTTGACCTGCGCTTCGATGGTGTTATGCGCATTGGGAAAGGTTTTGATGACAAGGCAGACACTGTCCGTGTCGGTAAAGGTGTCGGCAAAGGCGGTAAGCAGCAGGTCGACTCCCTTGCGGGGAAAGCAGGAGGAGATGTGCAGAAATTTAAAGTCGGCTTTGACTGCCAGGGGATACGGTGACGGCGCAAGCCTCTGAAGGTGATCGACGCCGCATCCCGCGGCAACGGCAGGAACCGAGACGCCATTGTCGATCAAAATCTTTTCGATGAACCCGGACAACACCGGCAGGCCGTCAAGGTGCCGGTTAAAGGATTCTGCCCAGTCAACGGGAAGCATGGACTCTTCCCACGCAAAATAGAGCAGATGGATCTGACCGTCCATGCCGGAGACCCTGGGCGGATAGAGGTTGCGGACAACCACATCTGCCCGGCTGCCCCTGCGTCCGTTTTTCCAGAGGCGCTCCAACCCCGGAATGGATCTGACGGCGGTCATGTCCGGTTCATAGTCTCCCGGCCCCTCGGTTGCAAAGACGCCCACGCGGCCCGGTAAAATGCGCTCCAGGGCAAAGGCGATCTCCCGGTTCACAAGCGCCAGGCTGTAGGAAGTTTCAAACGGCCCTTCAACCCGATAGAGCAGCCGGTCACCGCCGCCGGCAGGTCCAGAGGCCCAGGGGTCGGGAATGTCAACGCCGAGTTCCGTCAGAAACGCAGACAATCGGGTGAACAGCCGCTCTTCCCTGAAATCGGAGATGCGGCGTCTCTGCTGCCGCACGATGGCCCGTTTCAAGGCCCGATCCCGGGAGATTATCCTGATCAGGGCGGCAATGGCCTTGTGATCCTTTCGGGTGACCAGGATGCCCGCCCCGCCCATGGTGTGGGGGACATTACTGCTTTTATACGCGACCACCGGCACGTCAAAGGCCATGGCCTCGATCAGCGGCACGCCAAAGCCCTCGTGTTCGCTCATGCACAAAAACAGATCAGCCGCCCTATACCATCCATGGAGCCGGGCGTCGGAAATTTTCCCCGTAAACCGGATGCAGTCCTTCAGGCCGAAGGCGGCTATCAAAGAGCGCAATTGACAATAACAGGGATCATTTTCGGAATACCCGCCCACAAGGACCAGCTGAAAGGGCCGGTCCATCATTTGTTTCAAGTGCCGGGCAACCCGGATGAGATCCTCCTGGCATTTATTGGAAACCACGCGACCGACAAAAAGGATTGTATGGATGCCGGCGGATTCAATCACAACATCATTATCCCATTGCCGGTGCTGAAGCGCATCGATGTCAAGCAAGAGGGGAATCTCGTGGACATCCGTATAGCCGCAGCTTACAAGTTCATCCGCGTTGAACCTGGAATCGCAGATGGCCGACGCCATGGCAGGAAGCAGTGTCGTCAACTGCTCCCGCCCCAGAATGGAATAGTACCGGTGGGGGGATGCTTCAGGGAAAAAGTGCGCGGGCGTAATGTTATGATAAACCAGGATCTTTTTCCCGGGAAGCCCGAGGAGCCAGTCAACCAGGTCATGGCCCATGGAGTGGTGAATCAGCAGCAGATCATGGGGCTTTGGTTTTAAATTTTTATACGGCTGGAGCTGCCCCGCCAGTTCCGGGGCCACCTGCTCCACATAGATCTCGGAGACAAAACCGAGCCGGCAAAGCATCCTTTTTATCAGCAGCATTGAATTGGTAACGGCATCGCCATAGGCGGAGCCGGAATGGAATTGGTGTATGGCGGTTTTTCTTTTCATTTAATACCCAGGCAATTTAAAAAAATCTTCTCTATTCTCCTGTTGGAAAAACGCTCGATGTTTTGCCGTCCTTTTTCCGCCAGCCAGGTGCGATACCGGGTATTGCTGCAGATGACACGGATGGCCGCGGCAAAGGTTTTATAGTCCGGCTCGTCAAACAGGATCTGATCGCACCCCATGGTATCGGAAACAGCGGTTTTCGCCAGCGCAACAATGGGCAGGCAGTGGTACTGGGCCTCCAGAACCGGCAGGCAGAATCCTTCATGTTCGGACATCAATAAAAAAATGTGGGAATAGGCGTAACAGGTGTGCAGCTGATCAAATGAAACGTTTCCCCTTATGTGGACAATACCCTTGAGTCCGTTTCGAATAATAAGAGAATCGAGTTCGTTCAGGTAGGACTTAAGACCCGGGTCTATCCCCCCCACAATGGTCAGCCGGATATTTGAGTCGTACATGGCGACATAGTTTGAAATAACCCCGATCAGATGTTTATGGCCCTTGTTGGGAACCAGGCGGCCGACAAAGAGCACATTTATTCTGCCGTCATCCAGGCGCTCGGCAAGGTCCGGGTCGATGCGGGCGGTTTTAAAATCATCCAGTTTATGAAACGGGGGCGAAATCTCTATTTTATCTTTATCGGCATTCAGCAGCAGAAGATCCCGGGCGTTGAACGATGACGCGCATAAAAATTTCGTAACGCCGGGCAGTACGGCAATGGCTTTTGTTTGTTCCAGGCCCTGCCGGCAGAATTTCTCGGCCCGCCGGTCATATGGCCGGTAAAATTCGGGAGGCGTAACATTGTGAAATTTTATAAATATTTTGCACCTGGCTTTTTCCAGGATCTCCCATCCGATGTGCCAGCACCCTCCCTGGTGATAAATCAGCAGGTTTTCAGGGTCTTCAATGAAATCGAAAAGTTCTTCCCGGTCGATCACATAGGGGGCCATGGGATCATGGGCGACTTCTTCCGCATAGACAACCGCCGGAAAATGGTTCGCGTTCAATGTCAGGCACTGATGGCATACATCGTTTCCAATGGCGTCATTTTTCAGCAACGAACTGACCGCGATGCAGATCATCATGCTCTATATCC
>Ga0265294_10006901_pt1 | contig 13568 bp, 10 predicted proteins | sample MunlanPumphouse3_FD_192504 | JGI IMG/M metagenome (GOLD analysis project Ga0265294, IMG submission 192504) | Groundwater microbial communities from a municipal landfill in Southern Ontario, Canada - Pumphouse #3 | ecosystem: Environmental > Aquatic > Deep subsurface > Groundwater | place... | reverse complement strand
GGATGATAAGGCGGGCTGGACTTTTCACAATCATAATTTCATCGGAGAAAAAATGATTCCGGGTATTTTTCGCAGGATGAGATTCCCGATGAACGAGAGGATGAAATATGTTCAGAAGATGGTCGGACTTCACATGCGCCCTATTGTACTGAGCGAGGAAATCGTGACTGATTCGGCCGTACGCAGGCTGCTGTTTGATGCCGGCGACGACATTGATGATTTGATGATGCTTTGCGAGGCTGACATCACTTCCAAGAACAAGGAAAAGGTGCGTCGTTTTCTGGAGAATTTTCAACTGGTACGTCAAAAGTTACGTGAGATTGAGCAGAAAGACCGCATCCGGAACATGCAACCGCCTGTCAGCGGGGAGCTGATCATGGAAACATTCGGACTGAAGCCCTGCAAAGAAGTGGGACTATTGAAATCCGCCATCAAGGATGCAATCCTTGACGGTGTCATTCCAAATGAGTTTGAGGCTGCTTTCGCCTTTATGCTTGAACGGGCAAAAAAGATAGGTTTGAAGCCTATTGATGTTGGGGACGCAGCAAATCGTTGACTGTTTTTACAGGATTGAAAGTTTCGATGGGAACTTCCACGAAAATGGTGTTCCAGTCGGACATCGCTCCATTCCATAGACCTGGCAGCTCCAATGCTTTCAGGTCTTTTCCGTTTTTGGATTTCAGTGAAATAAAACCGGTCTGTTTGTCGACGTATTTGGTGAGGTCGAATTTTTGACCTTTATAGTTCCTGACAGCACAAACCAGGTCGACCGGATTGAAATGCGTACCCTGCTCGAACAGAACTTTCATTTCCGGATCTTTCAGGTCAATCTGTGAACTCTCCAGAATTTGCAGGGAAATGGTCCCATCCTGATTGTATGCCCAGAAGGGTCCGCCACCAGGTTCACCGGCATTTTTAACCATACCGCATACACGAATGGGACGGTTGAGCTTATGCATCAGGTAAATGGCCAGTTCGCTGTCTTCCAGTGTTTTTGTCTCCGGATTCCGGGTGTAGAGTTGATGCTGCAGGAAATGAATGATTTCCAGCAACTCATCGTGGTTGTATTTACCACTTTCGAGCAATCTCAGGTATTCAAAAATTTGTTTCTGGAGAGAAACCAATATACCGGCAATCAGTTTCTTATATTTGACAGTGGTGTCTTTCAATCGGTCAGGTACGATGTTGTCGATGTTTTTTACAAAAACGATATCCGTGTCCAGATCGTTGAGATTTTCTATCAACGCACCATGTCCGCCAGGTCTGAAAACCAGTTTTCCGTTATCGCGGAAAGGCTGGTTGGAAGTATCGACGGCAATGGTATCCGTGCTGGGTTTTTGTTCGGAAAAGCTGATGTTCAGGCTGATGCCGAATTTCTTTTCAATGAGTGGGGCGGAGGCTTTCACTTCGGCTTCGAAAAAGGAACGATGCTCCGGGGAGACCGTAAAATGAACGTTTACCATATTGTCCTTGCTTTCGGCATACAGGGCACCTTCTACCAAATGCTCTACCACGGCCTTGCGAGGGCCTTCGGGATAGGGATGAAAGAGCAACAGCCCTTTGGGCAATGTCCCATAATTTAAGCCTTCGGCACTTAGAAGATTTTTGACGACAGCCTTGTAATTTCCGGTTTCAATCAATTGGTCGATCGATTTGGCATCATTTTTCAGGCAAGCATGATTCAATGCGGTAGCAAAAGCGAATGCATGGATATGTTGAAAAAAGTTGATCTCAAAATCGGTTTTTGGCTGGTCAAAAGAGCCATCCAAAAATTCGAATAGATTTTTAAACATCCGACTGGCTGCACCTGATGCCGGAACAAATTTGTACACTTTACCCTGACCTTTCAGATAGGATTCCCAGTTGTTGATGAAATGCTTTTCTTCCTTGGCGTCCAAGCGTATGATCCCTTTTTCAACGGAAGCTGATCCGAAAAGTTTCAGATAAGGAAATCCTTCTTCGAAATAAACAAGTTGATCATCAATTTGTTGTTGGCTGATGCCTTTGCTATGCAGCAGTGTCAGGTCTTCTTTCGTTAACATGGTGTTTGTGCTTTTATGGTATATTACAAAGGTAAAAAATCTTGTTTGAAATATCTTTAAAATCCTCCAAATACTGTACTTTTACAAATATAATATAAAAACAAAGGCTATGTTTTTTTCCGAGGAAGAACGTCTCCGTTTACTTAAGTTGTACCGGAAATTGTTGCGATTGGTTTGGGATTACACGACACCTGCGCAAGTGAAAGATGTACGGGCTGTTCTGACCGATGCGGCAGAGACCGGAAAGCTCCAACGTACGGTTAAGGAAATTAATCCGATTGTACGAAATCTGAATACGGCACTGATCGTGGCGAGTGAAATGGGACTGCGTCATGCTTCGGTCATCAGTGCCATGCTTTATGATGTGGTGGTTTCCAAACAATATTCCGTCGAAGAAGCCGAAAAAACCTTTGGAACATCGGTGGGTGGTATTCTTCGCGGTTTGACCAAGGCCAATGAACTTTATGACAGGAATGCCGCCATAGAGACCGAAAATTTCCGCAACCTGCTGCTCTCTTTTGCCCAGGATGGAAGAGTGATCCTGATCATGATAGCCGACCGTCTGAATACCATGCGGGTGCTTAAATATTACCCGGAAGAAAAACGCTTGAAAATTGCCGGTGAAGCGTCCTACCTGTTTGCTCCTTTGGCTCACAGAATGGGATTATATAACATCAAAACGGAGTTGGAGGATCTTTCCATGAAGTATCTTCAGCCTGCCGTGTATTTTGAAATTGCCAGAAAATTAGATGAAACCAAGCTTTCCCGTGAAAACTACATCCGGAATTTTATTGAACCGATCAAAAAACGGCTGGAAGAGACCTCGGATTTGAAGTTTGAAATCAAGGGACGTACCAAATCCATCAGTTCCATCTGGAACAAGCTCAAGAAACAGAAGATTCCCTTTGAGAACATATACGACCTTTTTGCCATCCGTGTCATCATAGACAGCGACCTGGAAAAGGAAAAATCAGACTGCTGGCAGGTGTATTCCATCATCACCGACATGCATGTACCCAATACTTCCCGTCTGAAGGACTGGCTTTCCATTCCCAAAAGCAATGGCTATGAATCTCTTCACATTACGGTGATGGGGCAGGAAGGCAAGTGGGTGGAGGTGCAGATCCGTACCCGCAGGATGGATGAAATTGCCGAACGAGGTTTGGCTGCCCACTGGAAATATAAGGGCATCAAGAGCGAAACAGGTCTTGATGAAATGTTGACACGAATCAGAGAGATACTAGAAAGTCAGGAAAGCAGCTCTGCAAAGTTGATGGATGATTTCAAGATGAATCTTTATGAACACGAGATATATGTCTTTACACCCAAGGGTGAATTGTATAAGCTTCCCAAAGGTGCCACCGTGCTTGATTTTGCCTACGGTATCCACACCAGTCTGGGTAGCAAATGTGTCGGAGCAAAAGTGGACGGAAAAAATGTGCCCATTCGTTATGAACTGAAGAGTGGCGATCAGGTTGAAATCCAGACCGGTGCCAACCAAACACCCAAACAGGACTGGGTAAATTTTGTGGTGACATCCAAAGCTCGCAACAAGATTCGTCAGACCCTGAAGGAAGCTGCGTTGAAAGAAGCTGAATTCGGAAAGGAAAGTCTGCGTCGCCGTATGAAGAACCGTAAGATCGAGTACGAAGAAGCCATCCTGATGAAAGTGATCAAGAAACTGAAGTTTAAGACTGTGACCGATTTTTACGCTGAAATTGGTGCTGAACGTCTGGAAGTCAATCATGTCATTGATCTGTATCAGGAGATGGATCGTGCGGAAAAAGCGGTCAATGAGCCTACGGAAGTACGCTCCGCCGAAACTTTCTTTGTGGATACCACCACTGTTGCAGCAGGGAAGAGCAAGGAAGATGTCTTGCTTATCGACCATCACCTGAAGGGCATTGATTATAAACTGGCCAAATGTTGCAGCCCGATATATGGGGATGAGGTTTTTGGCTTTGTTTCTGCCGTAGGCGGCATCAAGATTCATCGAAAAGATTGCCCGAATGCGCCTCAGATGATGGAACGTTTCGGGTACCGGATTGTCAAGGCAAAGTGGGCAGGAAAGGCTGATGGTTCCAGCTATCCGATTACGCTTCAGGTGGTTGGAAATGATGATATCGGCATTGTGACCAACATCACTTCCATGATTTCCAAGGAACCCGGTGTGAGCCTCCGGTCCATCAGCATTGATTCGACGGATGGACTATTCAAGGGACATTTGACCGTGATGGTTGGAGATACCCGTCAGCTGACCGGTTTGATCAAAAAGATCAAGACTGTCAAAGGTGTCAAGCAAGTTGACCGCTCCTTATAAGCTAGTGTTGCTTTAATGAATGTAGCTGGTATGTTTAAACAGCCGATTTCTATATTTTACATTTTTGGTTGAGGTTTGGCTCTATTTTTTGAAAAAAATCCAGTTCATGATAATGACAAATGGAAATATGCTTATCGGGAAATGAAGTACATAAATGAATCCTTCTTTCACCAGATTGCTTTGATAATATCCTTAAAGTCCAGGGTATGGCATCGATAAAAAATATAATAAATCTGGACGACGATATTTCAATACGATATTATTTTGTCCTTTCATGTCTATGATAGTTTAAAATTCAATTTTATAGCTTATTGATGGAACAATAGCACTAATTGTACTTTGCTTAACCTCTTTGGTCTTGATATAATATTCATACCCTTCGTTAATCGGTGAGTTGAGCAGATTTTTTATCTGTAAGGAAATCAAACTTGAATGTCTTTTTTTGTTTATACGATAGTTTACGGTGAAATCGACATAGAAAACGGAGGGCATTTGATTTTCAAAAGCTCTGTTTTCGTCATAGACAACATTTTTCAACAATATTGATTCGTCTTTAAGGATGGGACTTTCATGTTCACCTCCAAGAAAACTTAACCGGCCATTTATACCCAATACTCTTGTGTTGTCCTTATAGAAAAACTCTTTACCGAACAAAATGTTGGCAACATAATTCTTGTTGTAGCGGGTATTACGCCACACTCCGTCATCGGCTTTATATTTGGAATCGAATAATGAACAGGTAACCAAATAATAATAATTTTTGCTCAGGAATTTCTCGAAAGTGAGGTCAAGTCCATAATTATAGCCTGTACTGTTGTTACCTAACGATTCGTGAAAATACCAGTCTTGTTTGTAATTGATCATGGAATACGAACTATCGGCAATTCCTGGTACATCGTACATTTTTTGGTAATAGACTTCGGCCTTAAAATGAAGGTCTTCCTTGATATGCCAGTCATAGCCCAAAATGAAGTGGTGTGCTTTGGTTGGCTTTAACTTTCGATTGGGATACTCCGTTCCTAACTTAAGCAGATATATTTTCAATTCTTCGGAACGACTGTGCAAGCCGTAACCAAAACTTAAAGTGTGTCCCGGAAAGATATCCCATCGGACACCAATTCTCGGACCTACAACCACACTTTTGTTTACTCCAAAATAATTGGTATTCAGTCCGAGATTAAATGCCAGATTGGACGACAAATCGTATTTTGTCTGGATATATGCTTCTGCTGCATCAGCATTTCCTTTTTCTTTTATATAATTCTGATATGTTGCAGGGTCTGAATTTTCAGTGTTGCTCATATCCAGGTTATAAAACACTCTTTTGTAGGTTAGCCCTGTCTTTAGAGTCAGTCTGGAATTGAATTTATGATTGAATATGGAGTTGAATGTCAGATTTCCGGAGTTATCCACCAAATACATGTCTGGTGACACTACCATCTGGTCACTTATTCTCATCATACTTAATTTATTCATTACACCCGAAAAAGCCACCGACGAATTCAGATACGTATTTTCTCCTGTAATGATTTTATGATTTATTCCGGTGGCTCCCATATATGTATCCCATTTACAAAGTTTTCTGTCATAATCGGTCTCCCACTTTAATGAATCTTTTGTGAACGGCTCTATCAAGTTGTCTATTCCGCCTATTCCCCAGATGGAAAATGTCCCTGCTTTTTTTGTCGGGAAATTTAGTTTGAAAGATAAATCCTGATATTTCATTTTTTCCTCAGTGTCTATGATTTTGGTGTCTGTCAATAAACCCATAGTTGAATATCGATAATTAAACAAATAGGAAGATTTTGATTTTCTGGAGATATGGCCTTCCGAAGCAAAATCGATTCCCATTATTCCTATTTGAAAAGTGTTTTCACGTTTTTCGGCATTTCCAGACCTGAACTTCATGTCAAAAACTGCGGCGAGTGCATTTCCATATTCAGCCGGAAATGCACCAGTGAAGAAATCGGAATTGGCCAGCATCTGACTGCTGAAAAGTGTTACAAAGCCTCCTCCGGCTACATTGGCTCCTGAAAAGTGGTGAGGTGCTGGAATTTCAACTCCTTCCAAGTGCCATGACACACCTTGCGGAGCGTTTCCTCTGACGATAATGGCATTATTGTGAATATCACCAACAGAAACCCCAGCGGAAGCGGATACCAAACGCGCCGGATCGCTCATTCCTCCAGCATATCGTTCCGCTTCTTCCACCGTAAATGAGCGCGCACTTACTGATGCCATCGTGTTTATAGGTTTGCCTTTACGTGAATAGGCGTTAACCGTAACTTCGTTCATTTGAGTAACAATTTGTTTTAATCCGACTTCAATCAGAACTTCTTTCCCTGACGTTACGACCAGTTCGGATATCACTGATGGTTCATAACCCATGTAGGTGACCTGTATGGCATGTCTTCCAAAGGACACGTTCCTTATGGAAAAATTTCCATCTGCGTCCGAAGATGTCTGGATTATAGGATCAGTATTTAAAATATGGATATATGCTTCGGCTAATGGCTCTTGCGTTTCAATATCAAAGACTTTTCCACGTAGCGTTTGTCCACCTGTTTGTGGATAGAGTCCACCGGAGTAAAATAAAGTTAATGCAAATATGGCTGTTCTGAAAATGTTTGTCCTATACATCATTTTTAGTTTAAATATATGTTTTTGGGACAAAGGTGCGGAATATTGGAAATGGTATCGTCCGACCTTATCGGTATGGACAAATAATAAGTATGAGCAGGTAGGTTTGGACTTGTTTTTGGAACTTATAATGCTTTAATTGTTCTCCAAATATTGAGAAGGAGTCACTCCAGTGTGTCTCTTAAAGACTTGATTGAAAGATGATTTTGAGTTGAAGCCAGAATCCAGGGCAATCCCTAGAATGTTGAAGCTACTGTTTTCGGGCATAGAAGCACGCTTAATAAATTCCTCCACTCTATATCCGTTAATAAAATCATAAAAATTCTTTTCTTCATATTGATTGATAACCTGCGACAGATTGTTAGGCGATGATTCCAACTGATCAGCCAATTTGCTCAATGTAAGTTTGGATACCAGAAACGGCTTTTTTGTTTCCATCAATTTCAGTAACTTTTCATGTAAGACTTCTCCATCCGAAAAAGTTAAGCCAGACTTCTTATATTCGGCTGCAGTTCTCGGCTCTACAATTTCATTTCTTTCTATGACATTATCCGTAAAAATTCCCTGATATCGAATGCCGAAATGTCCTAAAGCAAAAACCAATGCAATAATTATTGAAAAAAATATCATGTCTGCATTAAATCCGAAATTCATACCCAATATACCCTGAAAGAAATAAACCACCATCACGGCAATATAAATCAGACCAATACCTGATATCAGCATTTTGAGCCATTGCAAACTGATATTTTCATTATAGGCAAAATTTTCTTTGATCAACTTCTGGTATTTGTTTAGTAAACGATAAGACAAAATGGGATAGATGATTCCGGAAATGATGAAAAAAACCAATGAGATATACATGATTATATCAAAATCTTTGATTATTCCCTGATCTATCAGTCTTTTCTCTTCAGCAGTACATCCGAAAAAGAACGGAAACATGGAAATATAAGATAATGCAGCTGGTAGGAAGTGGAGATAGTCTTTTAATCTAAACCGTTTTTCTGGGCAAAGTGAATAAGAAGTATAAAGATATAACAGGGGACCATGTAGGAGCGGAAATGGATTTGATATACCAACCAAATGCGGATATTTGTTCCAGTAACCCAATGAATATATGAAGTAGCTCAATAAATGGATACCGATGATGAGCATCCATATTGCCAGAATTTTGTCCTCAATGGTCTTGTCCTTTTTAAATAATAGTAGTGAAAAGAGAAAAAAAGCGAGAAAAATACCAATGGTGAAAATTGTATTCATCAGTTAACGATTACAGAAAAATGAAAATATATCTCAGAAATACAAAAGTAATATTTTTATTCGTTGTTATATGTCTTAATATTAATCACATTTTACATTTCCCCTTTCAGGAAAGCTTGCCGCTGTTTCTCCGGATATTTTTCGATGGCATATCTCAGCATGGTGCGGGGCATTTGCATGTATCGGTCGTTTTCGACCAGAAACTCCGTTTCAGCCAGCGGATTACGTTTGCCGATTTCGCGGAGCATCCAGCCAACTGCTTTGTGAATGAGGTCGTGTTTGTGGTTCAAGAGCATCTTGGCTATCTCGAATGAATCGCTGAAATCATCCTTCCTGATAAAATGAAAAGTGGAAATGATGGAGATGCGCTGTTCCCAGAGATTTTCACCGGCCGCCATTTTGTACAGCGGTTTCCTGTCCTTGTCCCACAGATAGTCGCCCACGATGTGGTGACAAGTCATGTCCACCAAGTCCCAGTTGTTGAAACGGGAAGCGTTGCTGATATAAAAATCGTAGCAGGCTTTTTCCCCGGCTGTATCAGCTTGTTTATAGCATTCGACCAACAAGAAACCGCCACCCATCCTGACTTCGTGTACTGGGTCCGTTATGAGTAGAGAAATTTCGTTCAGCGGCATTTTCCGGTATTTTTTCACCACATTGCGGGTGAGCGGTACTTTGATACCCCAAAAGATGTCGCCTTCACCGTATTGCCCTGGTCCGGTCTTGAAAAACCGTTGAAGTTCAAACGCTTGATTGGGGTTGGACAGGCTTTTCAGTTCCTGACGGAAATTTGCTGCAGTCATATTTTATTTTTTCGTGTAGGTTATCAATAGAGAGTAGGAGAGGAATTGCAAATATAATATTATTGTTTTAAAGGAGAAAAGTCAACCTGGATAAACTGTATGTCAAACAAAATCACCATTCAGGGTGTCACTGGTGCTTCAGATCTCACTTTTGCCAAAGCCGTTGTGATTTATGTCACTGTTTTTTTTAAAAATATAATCGCTTATAATCTTTAGTTACAGGACTAATACCCTTTTAGTTTTAATCTCTTTTTGATAACCATGATAAAAATTTCAAAAAAAGATTATACTTTTGCATAAAAATTCAATGTTATGCAAATTGTAGAAAAAGATTCCCCCAAAGCCTGGCTGTTGGCTGCCCGTCCAAAAACATTGGCCGCCGGATCAGTCCCTGTGATTGTAGCCTCAGCTTTGGCCGCCCATTTCGGACAATTTGACCTGATTCCTGCATTGCTTTGCCTGATTTTCGCCTTATTGGCTCAGATAGCCTCCAATTTCAGCAACGATTATTTTGATTTTATAAAAAAAACCGACGACGAAGACCGGCTTGGTCCGGAACGCGCTGTTGCTTCTGGCTGGATTGATCCCAAGAAAATGCTGTTCGGTACCTTGTTGACCATCGCCATTGCCTGTCTGTTCGGACTCGGGCTGATTTATTACGGAGGATGGGAAATGATTCTTGTGGGAGCTGTCTGCGTGGTTTCATTGCTGGCCTATTCCACCGGGCCATATCCTTTGTCCTATCACGGACTGGGAGACCTTTTTGTGCTGGTTTTTTTTGGCTTTGTCGCTGTTGTCTTCACTTACTACGTACAAACCCAGACTTTCAATCCGTTTACTTTTGCGGCAGGTGCCATTGTCGGCCTTGCAGCCATCAATATTTTGATAATCAATAATTACCGAGATAGGGATACCGATAAGAAGAACCATAAGAATACCACCATCGTGATTTTCGGCGAAGTTTTTGCCAAATGGTATTATTTACTCAACGGCGTCGTTGCTTGTTTGTTATGCCTACTTTTCGTTCATGAATCAGTTCTGGCAGCATTCTTACCTTTCCTGTATCTGATTCCACATTACAAAACCTGGCAAAAAATGACTGTCATCAATCGCGGCAAAGCATTGAATCCACTTTTGGGAGAGACTTCCAGAAATTTGCTGATTCTTGGATTGCTTTTGTCGATGGGTCTCCTCATTTGATATAACTGTCAAGGAGAACTTTTTTAAACCTATTGGAGTGGAATAGGTTTTTAAAAGTTCTCTTGATAAGTTACTGATTACACATTATTGGCATATAAAAGATACCCGCCTTTGGATATCGTTTTAATGGAAACGGAAGGCTCTTCCTCAAATATCTTTCTCAATTTATAGGCTATATTATGCAGTGAACTCTCTTTCCCCTGAGGGTCTTCGTCCATTTTCCACAGCTCTTTGATGGTATCTTCTTTGTTTATCACATGACCTTCATTTTCACAAAGAATTTTCAGGAAGGAAGATTCAAGCTTGGATAATTTAATATGGATTCCTTCTTTAAAGAGGCATTGAATGGAAGGTTCAAAGGTCAATGTCCCCAGTTGATAGCTGTCTTTTTTGTCTTCTTCCCTTTTTAGCAAGGAATTGATCCGAAGGGAAAGTTCCCTGATCCCGAAAGGCTTTTTCAAATAGTCCATATAGCCGATTTTGAATCCCCTTTCAAGATCGGCAACACTTTTTTTAGCCGTGGCAAAAATAATCGGCAACGTCCTGTTTACGGCTCTGATTTCTTCCGCTATGTCAAAACCATCTTTCTCCCCTCCCAAATCCACATCCATGAGAATCAGGTCGAATGTTTCCCGTTCCAAAAGTGGAAGCACCTCTTTTCCGTCCAAAAGATGATAAACTTCAAATTCCAGATCTTCCAGGTTCTCGAGGACCATCATGGACAAATTCTGATCGTCTTCCACCAATAGTATTTTTTCCATAAAATTTCTGAATTTGTTTGATTACAAAGATTGAACTTTCGGTAATTGAAGCATAAATTCGCTGCCTTTACCGAAGATGCTTTTTACAGAAACACAGCCCCCGTGCTTTTCAACGATTTGTTTCACATAACTTAGCCCGATACCATAACCATGCATCTTTTGATCTGTACCGACACGGGCGAATTTTTCAAATATTTTGCCTAAGTCTTCTTCCTTGATACCATTTCCGTTGTCCTGCACTGAAAGGAACATAGACTGATCCTCTTCTGAAAGGTTGATTTTTATTTCAACTTTTTCACCCGAATACTTGATGGCGTTTTCCATGAGATTCGATAGGCATTGGGAGATATGATCCCTGTCTGCTGTGATGAAAGGTTGATTTAATTGACAATGAACAGTGATGTCGGTCGGTTTTGATGCTATTTCGAGTGCCCTTTCTTTAATTTCCTGCACCAACTTGAGAATGTCAAATTCCGACATGTTCAGTTTTAGCATTCCTTCTTCTTCCATGGACATTGTCAGAATCATGTCGATTTTTCCATTCATTCGGCTTAATTCATTCATGGAAATGTTCAAATACTTCTCCCGCTTTTCCTGATTGTCGATGACACTTGTGTTCAGGAGTGAATCAACCGCTTTGTACATGATGGAGATAGGACGCTTCAATTCATGAGAGACCTGGTTGTAAAAATCATTTTTTGATTGGGCCAGTTTCTTTTGTTTGGCCAGTGTCTGCTGCAAGATATATAAACAGTAAATGCAAAAAAGGGACAATAGGAACGAAAGCAGAAGGATGCCAATCATTTGGGACAAGATGCCTCTCAATGGATTCAGAAGCACTAACTGCAAAACTTTTGTTTGTTGGAAATTTAACGGTATGTCTTTTGACTTGATTAATAAGGATGATTTAAAATGGTCTTTTTTAGAACTTTGCAATATCTTGTTATGCTTGGTGTCGACAATACGTGAATATAGGGCTACATCGAAACCGTCTTCCCTAAATAATTGGGATGCGATACTGTCGATGGGATGAAGTTCTATCGGCTTTTCTTCAGATAAATACATCTCCATGCCAATGTTCAGTACTGTCATGGAACTGCTTTTATCGACGTCGGGCATCGAATCCACATTGTAGAAAACGTCATCAGGCTGAACGTGTGTATCCTCATCTCCTATTCGTACACCGGGGACATCCTTTGCGCTTGCATTGTCGAACCGGCTGTTCATATCCTTTGTATATGCTTCCTGACTGATCAGATTCAGTTCCCGGTTCAAAAGATCCTTGTTTATCTGAAAAAGCCTGAAAATTAAAAAGGCCTGAGATAGGAATATCAGGATAACAAAACAGATGGATAGTTGTGTCAGTCTTTTGTAGCGCATTTTAGTAAACTTCATAAAAAGATAGAAACAAAATTAAACATTCATTTTGAATTGAATCACAAAAAGTCTGTTAAAATTAACATGTCTGTGAGGAAAATATGAGAAAAAAGAGAGGTTGATAATAATCGATTCATAGCAACTTCATAACAAGCAGTGCAAATCCGGATTTTTCTTGACGGTTTTTTCTTTTTCAGATGGGCTGTCTCGAAAAGTAAAAATAGGATTTTACTTAAATGCTTGATTATTTGTAAGATAAGTTTAATGCTATGAAACGAAAGACAGTTAAAACGGAATTTGTAAAATTAGAAAAACAGTCCATGAAAGGGATTATGGGTGGTAAACATATCATCATTTTCATACACGGGCGACCGATTGTTTTAGAAGTTTAATTATTTTTTGTATCTGATGATGATAAAAAAATGATATTTCTCATTTTTTTATTAAAATGAATGGAGTGGTTATTTCTGGAGTGGGTTGGCTCCCCCGGATTGAAGGTATCAGTATTGGTATTGGTCCTTTGTCCGGGGGAGAACCAATTTTTGGAGAGGTAAGAAAATTTATTCAGATTCATCGCTTGCAAAACTAACGGTTAAATTCACAGAAAAAATTGGTATTGATACAATCAGAGTGTGCGGAATCAAGGTTAATATTTGGAGAGATCAACAACACCTATGATCCCCAAAGCCGTAATTTAAGCAATTTATCGGAACTAATTATTACGGCTATGATGGCCTGTATCGCCTCACTTCAGCCTCTGGAACCTTCACCGGGAGGGCAGGCAAGACAGCGAGCTATACCCTGACAATGGGTTACGACAACCTGCATAACATAACTTCCAAACAGCAGCACATAACGCAAACGGGCGTGCAATTTGACGGAACCTTAAATGCCGGTTACGACCTAATATATGCATACGCAAAGAATCCTCAGCAAATCAGTACAATTGGCGAGGAAAGCTACCGTACGGAAGATACCGCAGCCGTAGTGCCCATAAAGAAAAACCAGATATATAGCTACGATGCCAACGGAAACCTGGTAAGCGTAAATACCAATCAGTACACCATAGCCGACAAACTGAGCAAGAGCAACCAGCGCAGATTCCTCTGGGATGAAGAGAACAGGCTCCTTGCCCTGAGCGACAACGGCTACGTGAGCAACT
>Ga0265294_10006900_pt1 | contig 13568 bp, 8 predicted proteins | sample MunlanPumphouse3_FD_192504 | JGI IMG/M metagenome (GOLD analysis project Ga0265294, IMG submission 192504) | Groundwater microbial communities from a municipal landfill in Southern Ontario, Canada - Pumphouse #3 | ecosystem: Environmental > Aquatic > Deep subsurface > Groundwater | place... | reverse complement strand
GTGCGGGGATCCATCGCGGTTCTCGCCGTGGCTTCCCCCTCACTGGGCGATCGTGGTTCGCCGCAGTACTTCACGACGCCTTCCTTGCTGACGGTGGCCGCCGGCGGCACGTTGACGCTTCTGAATGAATCTCTGCGGGAAGTGTGCATCTTCCTCACACGGGAGCCTGTGTGCACCGAGAACGAATCGTCTCCCAGCCCCTCGTGCATAACAACGAAAACGCCTGCGGCCTTTCCCTCGGCACAGAACCTGGCACATGCCATCATATTGCTTGAGGCATCCGAGGACGGACGGTCAGAGGACCTCTGAGCCCCCACGAGCACCACGGGTTTGGGTACGTCTCCCAGCATGAAGCTGAGAGCCGCCGCGGTGTAGCTCATGGTGTCTGTCCCGTGAGGGATTATTATCGCGTCAGCCCCTGCGTTTATCTCTTCGGCCACCACTTCGGCCAATTCCTGCCAGTGGCTGACCTCCATGTTCTCAGAGAATATCGAGAAGAGGACTCTGGCCTTTATGTTGGCTATCTCCCTCAGCTCCGGTACTGCGTCGACCAGTTCCGAGGCGGACATCGCCGGGCGCACCGCTCCGGTGCGATAATCCACGAACGAGGCGATCGTCCCTCCAGTGCTGACCAGGGTGAAATTCGGAAGCCCCTCCCTGGGCTCCGGCTCCTCCCTTTCTACAACGACGGGACTGGGTCTTTCTATGACCTCTATCACGCTGTCTTCAAGAACGCGGATACCCAGATTGTACCCGCTCTTCATCTTCAGTATCAATATGTCCGGGGCACTGAAATCATGATGGGGCATCAGCCTTCCTATGTACTCCTCATCCCCGTTCCTGAGGGATATGCGGCTACCTTCTTTCGCATCAGCCTCTTTAAGCTTCTTTGACAGCATTTCAGAATATACCATGATCTTTACCTTCCGAACAGTTTCTTGGAGATCTTGTTGCCTATGCCGCGACCTATGGCAGAGGCTGCATTGCCTATGGCCCTGTCCACGGTCCTCTCCGTGCGTGACTTTGTCTTCCTGGTTCCGGAGGAGGAGGTCTTCTTTTTAGGTTTCTCCTTATCTGCTTCCTTGGCCTCCTTCATCTTGGTCAATTCCTCATAGGCTGTTTCCGCATCCACCCTCTTCCTGTACTTGGAATAGAGGGGGCTGCTCTCCATCATCATCCTGTAATCGTCATCGTTTATGGTCCCCAGGAACGACTGCGGTGGGAGGATCATAGCCCTCTCGACCACCGAGGGGCTGCCCTTCTCGTCAAGGAAGGAGACGAGAGCCTCCCCCGTTGCCAGTTCCATTATCGCATCCGCGGTCTTGAACCGGGAATTGGCGCGGAAGGTCTCCGCTGCGGCACGCACCGCCTTCTGCTCCTTGGGAGTATAGGCGCGAAGAGCGTGCTGGACCCTGTTGCTCAATTGTGCCAGCACCCCGTCCGGTATATCGGAGGGGCTCTGTGATATGAAGTATATGCCCACACCTTTGGAGCGTATCAGCTTGACTGTCTGCTCCACCTTCCTCGTCAGTGCGGGAGATGAGTCGCCGAACAGCATATGGGCCTCATCGAAGAAGAAGACCAGCTTCGGTTTGTCGAGATCCCCCACTTCCGGAAGAACATCGAACAGCTCTTCCATGAGCCAGATCATGAACGTGGAGTACAGCTCCGGATTCCTTGCCAATTTCACTCCCGACAATATGTTGATGATACCGCGTCCGTCCGGCGCAGTGCTCATCCAATCCGTGATATCCAAAGCGGGCTCGCCGAAGAACATGTCTCCGCCTATATCCTCCAGGGCCATCACGGACCTCTGTATGACGCTCAGGGATTGCGGATTGAGGCTGCCGTACTCATCCTCGTAATTCTTCCTGTGCTCGCTGATGAAGCTTACTGCGGCCCTCAGGTCCTTGGTGTCGACAAGTCTCCACCCCTCATCCTCGCAGATCCTGAAGACCATCCTCAGGACGTCCTCCTGGACGTCGGACATCCCCATGAGCCTTGAGAGAAGTGCCACACCCATGGATTCCAGTGTCGTCCTCACCGGGTGTCCCTTCTCCCCGTAGATGTCCCAGAACTCGCAGGGATATCCTTTGAAGACGAATTCGTCGACGCCGAGAGATGATATCCTCTTCATCATCCCCTCGCTCTCCTTCCCGGCCCTGCAGAGGCCCCCGACGTCTCCTTTTATATCGGCCATGAAGACCGGGACCCCCATGGCGCTGAATGACTCCGCCATCACCTTGATCGTAACGGTCTTCCCCGTTCCGCTGGCACCTGCGATCAGACCGTGCCTGTTCGCATACCTCGGGAGGAGATGGATCCTATCATCCGCCTTAGCTATCCACAATTTCCCGTCCGCATACATGATAGGGCCTTCCCTTACGAAGTTGGTTATTAGTCTTCCCCGTAATGATACTTTGCGCGCGCAAGAGCCCCTTAAGAACACGGCGCTGACCCTCCCGGTTGGGCAACGGTTAATACCGATTAGCTGATTCGAGGAAGCATGCACAAGATCACCGACGTCAGCATGGAATACGACGTCCTCCGGGAGAACAGCAGATTGGCCCGCGAGAACTATGAGCTGCTGAAAGAGCACGACATAATGTCGGTGGACTTCATGGGCTCCATAGGGTCCGGGAAGACATCACTGATAATCAAGATAGGCGAGAAGCTGGCCGCCAAAGGGCTGAAGGTCGGGGCCATCGCCGGCGATGTCACGGGAGAGGATGACTTCGGAAGGATGAAGAGGGCGGGCATAGACGCCTACAACTGCAACACGGGCAAGGAATGCCATCTTGATGCGAACATGATACACAGGGCACTGCATCAGATGGACCTTGACAGCATCGACGTTCTGCTGATAGAGAACGTGGGCAATCTCGTTTGCCCCGCCGATTTCCCCCTGGGAGCGGATATGAGAGCCGTCGTGATATCCGTGACCGAGGGCGACGATATGGTCAGGAAGCATCCCGACATATTCCTCCACTCGGACGTGGCGGTGCTGAACAAGATCGATATCGCCGACGCGGTGGATGTGAATCCGGAGATAATCGCCGGGGATTACCTCAGGCTCACGGGCGGAAGGCGCAGTATCATGATGTGCAGCGTGAAGAAGGACAGAGGCGTCGACGAGATAATCGCAGAAATGGGGCTGTGAGGATGCGGGTTCTTACCGTAGGCGGAGGCGGAAGGGAGCATGCGGCGGTGGAGGCCTTCCACAGAGCCGGCTCCGAGATATACGCGGTGATGAAGAACGCCAATCCCGGGATAATGAGAAGAGCGAAGAAGCACGCTCTGATCGACGAGAAGGACATCGGCAACGTTCTCAGATTCGCCCTTGAGAACTCCGTTGAGCTGGCATTCGTCGGCCCGGAGGCTCCTTTGGAGGTCGGCATAGTGGATGCCCTCGAAGAAGCGGGGATACCTTGCGCATCGCCCACCAAGGCGGCCGCCAGGATCGAGACCTCGAAATCTTTCATGAGGAACCTTGTGAAGGACCACGGCATAGAGGGTAATCTGGGATTCGCTTCCTTCGACAATGCGAAGGATGCGGAGGAATATCTCAGGACGATAGACCACGAGATTGTCGTCAAGCCTGTGGGGCTCACCGGCGGCAAAGGGGTCAAGGTCCAGGGCGAGCACCTCCACAGTTTCGGGGAGACGATGGAGTACATCAACGAGATCTTCGACCAGAACATAGGCGGGGCGGGAGTGATACTCGAGGAGAGAGCCGTGGGAGAGGAGTTCACCCAGATGGTTTTCTGCGACGGCAGGAACATAGCCCCGATGCCCCTGGTTCAGGATCACAAGAGAGCTTATGAGGGGGATGTGGGGCCCAATACCGGGGGCATGGGATCCTATTCCGATGCGGACCACCTGCTTCCCTTCGTTACGAAGAAGGACAGGGATGATGCGCTGAGCATCCTCAGGAAGATCGTCAAAGCGATGTCGAAAGAGGGTTGCCCGTACCGCGGCCCTATGTACGGGCAGTTCATGCTCACCAAGAACGGTCCGAAGATCATCGAGATAAACGCCAGATTCGGGGATCCGGAAGCGATGAACGTCCTCCCCATCCTGGAGGACAGTTTCGAGGAGATATGCCGCACGATGGCGGGCGGCAATATGAACGAGATCGCGAGATTCAGGAGATCCGCTACCGTCTGCAAATACGTCGTACCGGAAGGATACGGCACCACTACCGTTTACGGCAAGGATATAATAGTCGATGAGGACGGGATAGCTTCCGAAGGAGCCAAGGTTTTCTATGCCAACGTTGACGTGATCAACGGGAGGCTCGTTACCGGCAGATCCCGCTCGGTGGGCATAGTCGGTATCGCAGGAAGCATAGCGGAAGCGGAGGAGAAGTGCGAGAGAGCCCTCTCACATGTGAGGAGCGACCACATATTCGTTCGTCACGACATAGGCAAGAAAGAGCTCATCCAGCGCAGAATAGACCATATGAAGAGCCTATGACCAGAAGGGTGGCTGTAAAAATCGCCTATGTGGGAGAGGGCTTCAACGGATCCCAATTCCAACCGGGCCTCAGAACCGTGGAAGGGGAGATCCTCTCCAATCTCTCCCTCATCAGCGGCGGAAAGGAGACAGAATGGTTCAACTTCAAATGTGCCAGCAGGACGGATGCCGGAGTCAACTCCTTAGGTAACGTGATAGTCTTCAACACAGAGATCCATAATGACAGGGAGCTGCTCAAGGGCCTCAATGCAGTATCCAAAGGCGTTTACTACAGATCGATAGCTGATGTGGATGAATCGTTCAATCCCCGTTGGGCCAATTCCCGGATATACAAGTATGTCCTGAAATCAGAAAACATGAACAGGGATGCCGTGGAGAAATGCCTGAAAATCTTCGAGGGGAAACATGATTTCAAGAATTTCTGCAAGCAGGACGGAAAGCCGACTGAAACGGATATAGAATCCATAAGCCTGGAATGGGGAGAAGGAACGGCAGTCATCAGATTCCAGGCCAGATTCTTCCTTTGGCATCTGATAAGGCGGATAGTAGGCGCGGCGGGTGCCGTCGGCCGAGGCGATGCCTCCCTTAAGGATGTGGAGACGGCCCTGAACGGAGGGGGCGTGTCCTTCGGAACGGCCAGGGCTGATGCCCTGACTCTGGTGGACATTGTCTATAAAGGTTTGGAATTCAATGTGCCAGATGATAGTATCCTTGACGATGCGATAGACGAGGAGCTTTTCAGATGCTCCCTCCGAAAAATCTTCTTCTCATCATTATAGTTCCTCAAAAAGTATATATTCCCACTTTTGTGATACTATTCTGTGCCTTCTGAAGGATCCAAAACAATAATAGAGGTCTCTGAGCTGAGCAAGTCCTTCGGGGAAGTCAATGCCGTGGATGATATCAGCTTCTCTGTCAAAGAAGGACAGCTTTTCGCCTTTCTCGGACCCAACGGTGCAGGTAAGAGTACCATCATCAACATGCTATGCACCCTCCTAAAACCAGATTCTGGCCGCATGATAATAGACGGCCATGTTCTTGGGGAAGATGATGCGAAGGTCAAAGAATCCATAGGTATCGTCTTCCAAAGAGGAGTGCTTGATCCTCTGCTAACCGTCAGAGAAAACCTTCTGATACGTGGGGCACTATACGGTTTGGACAAGAAGGAGAGTGCCCGTATGGCGGACAATGCCATGGCGGCCATGGAGATAGAGGACATAGCTGACAGGAGGTACGAGGTCCTCTCGGGAGGCCAGAAACGGAAGGCTGACATAGCCAGAGCCCTGGTCAATAAACCGAAGCTCATATTCCTGGACGAGCCCACCACCGGGCTAGACCCGAGCACCAGGAAGCATGTGTGGAATCTCATCCTCGATCTGAGAAGGGAGGGGGTCACCGTCTTCCTGACCACTCACTATATGGAGGAGGCGGAGGGCGCCGATATGGTAGTGGTGGTGAACAACGGCAGAATCGTAGCGGAAGGGACGCCATTTCAGCTCATGGAGAGATACAGCTCTGATATACTGACCTTGATTCCTAAAGACCCAACAATTTTTGACCGCATTCTCAAAAACGATTCCGTAAGATTCTCCAGGCACGGAGAGAGATTCCTGATCCCCATCGAAAGAACCCTGGAGGCCGCCGATCTAATAACGAGATACAAAGAGCAACTGGTCTCCCTAGAGGTCCGCGCAGGGACGCTGGATGATGCATTCATAAACATAACTGGGGGCGGTATAGAATGAGCAGCGCCAACGTTGTGCTCTCCCTGACGAAGAGGAACGCCCTATTGTTCTTCAGGGACAGAAGCGCTGTCTTCTTCTCATTCCTGGGTGCGATAATCATCTTGGCCCTTTACATACTGTTCCTGAGGGATAACTATCTCGGAGAGATGGGGTCCAATCCCGGAGCCACCGCCATAGTGGACGGATGGATGATGGCGGGCGTCGTCGCCGTTACATCGGTAACGACCACGGGCGTATTCCTTCAATGCATGGTCAACGACAGGAGCACGGGCGTGGTAGATGACTTCATGTCCTCTCCCACGAAGCCGATGGCATTCACCCTGGGGTACATACTGAGCACGTTCCTGATAGGTCTGTTGATGAGCCTGGCCGTAATGGCCATTGCCCTGGCGTACCTTTTCAGCATGGGCGCGGTCATTCCCGCAGAGAACATACTTCTGGCTGTGGGAGTGCTCTTCCCTTCGGTCCTGTCCGCAAGCGCCATAATGTTCTTCCTGGCATCTTTCATAAAAACGGAAGCGGCATATGGCGGTTTCAACACCATCATCGGAACGATGATGGGATTCGTTACCGGGACTTACATACCTGTCGGAATACTGCCGGGAAGCGTCCAGAATGTGGTGGGATCCCTTCCGGCATCCCATGCGGCCATGATACTCAGGGATCTCTTCGGAGGAGATAACATAAACACCATGTTCTCAGGAGATGCGGTCGCGGCCAACGAATTCAGGGACCTTATGGGCTTCAACCTCTACGTTGGCGGATTCCAGATAGAGCCGTGGATGGGTATCGCGGCGATGCTTATCACCGCTGTTGTGTTCTTCGTCCTGGGAACCTACAACATCCACCGCAAAAGAGCCTGATCAGCGCCTTCCCTTGGGCTTCCCGTAGTTCCTTATCGGCTTACGGTAGACGTAGATCAGCAACAGTATCAGGATTATGACCACGATGACCATCAGATAGTTGAGCCAGTCGTAATTCGTGTCCTGAGCGTGGAATGACACCGCGTGAGAGGGACCAAGGCCTTGTATCGGACCTATCATTCCCGTGTCGTCAGACCCGATATAGAAGCTGTGTGTCCCGGAGAAGCTGCTCACAACGAAATTGTATGTGACCTCCTTGCTCCCTCCGGCAGGTATCGTTACTGTGGTGTCGCTGCCTTCCATGCGCTGACCGTCAACGACGAAGAATACGTTGGCAGTGACGGATACGGCTCCTGTGTTCTTCAGTGTAGCCCTGAGGATGATGGGGTCCACAACTTTGATGGGAACCTTCACCTCCGAGACCAGGACGGTGTTGTCCTCAGCGGAGAAGAATTTCACATGATACCTGTAATCCCCTGCGGTGGTGGGTGCCTTCACAGTCCTATCCGTGGGTGAGGAGGGGCTGATGGTCCCGGTGACCGTGGAAACGGATGTTACTCTGTTCCCGCTGCTGTCTATCAGTATCGCTTCATACTTATACGCAGCATCACCGGACAGGGTGAAGATGACGTTCTTGCCCGTCTCCACGTATGTGCGGTCCCCGACCACATTGGTGACGGCCGCATCCGTTCCGTCATCCGAGGCCAACACCAGGAATCCTCCTGCCATCAGCATTATCGCTATCGCCAGCACGGGCATCACTTTCTTCGTGAGAACACCCCCCTTCTGTAGCCTAACCATAGAGTAAGGAGCAGCAGGAGCACCGCAGTAACGAGGAGACCCCAGAATACCGCAGGTATGTCGCTCAGCTCGATGAGCGCGCCTCTGCCGTCGGCGCTTGTCTTGTCCAAAGACAGCTCGGCAGTCTCATGCTCGAATGTCTCCTGGAAGACAGGAGTACCATCATCAACAGTGATGTTCACATCCGGAACAACCCCGGGGGCGGTCTTCTGCAAGGATGTCGTGGTCAGTTTCACATATACTGTCTCCTCTGACAGGCCCTTTACATCAAAGGTCTGCGCAGACGAGGAAAGATCCTTCAGCGTGAGGCCGTCGGCGGATACCAGTGTAACGTGCCAGCCCGCTTCTGAGATCGGACTGATCGTGTATGTCTTGGTGTAATTGTACGTGTTGTTCACAGAGATCGCGTACATGTACTCGTTCTCACTGACCACGTCAGTACCTCTGGAGAACGTGACCTCTCCGTCGGTGGTCTTCTCCCACGGAACCGCATCGCTCAGGGTAGCCGTTGCCATGCTCTTGCCGGACAGGTCCGCTGCAGAGACCTTCAGGTCCTGAGCGGCCATCTGCCTGCCGTCGAAGACACCTGTTGCGTACAGGACGCCCGTCGTCGATATAGCAGACGCAGGAGTATTCCTTCCAGGATCGGAATAGAAGGTCAGGGACCTCCATCCGCTTCCTGTAAGGACGACCGTCCTGTCAGATGTCATTGTGATCGTTACTGTGAACTCCACCTCGGAATTCCTAAGATCGGTCATATCCATTGCCGTCAAAATGGTGGACATCGTAACGCCCGTGACTTCCGGTACACCTGCACCATCATTCAGCACGGCCAGGTTGACCACGGCACTGTCCCATTCTGCAAGAATATCAGTTGATTGCACGGTTCTTGTCGCCGAATAGGGATATTCCGTACCGTCAGACTCCATGGTAACATCCACGGAGAACGTCATGCTGCCGGATCCCGATACTGGGACCTTTATCGTGTATGTTCCGCCGGACACAGTACCCTGGATCTTCGCACCGCTTGCAGTAGTGACCTCCAGGGTCCCGCTTGCGGATGCGCCTACGTATCCTGTGAAAGTAACGATGCGGTCCATAGCGGATACATCAGAGGCAACGTCCGTCGTCACGGATACGTTCCCTACTGCCATCTGCTTACCGTCTGCGCTTGTTGCGATTATCGTGTAGTCGTGACCACCCAGCACCATGTATGTGCGTGTGACGGTACCATTGCCGGACAGATATGTCACCTTCCCGCCGTCAGAGGAGGCTGTGACCTTCACATCCGCATCTGCAGCCGAGGTTATGGTCAATTTGTAGTACGGCTCTGGGAACACGTTGCTATCGACATCCAATACCATACCATCATACACAGGCATACCGACTTGCCGGAAGTAATTCCCTGAGGCATTGATGGTCTCAACGGTCATGGTGTTAGAGCTAAGGTTATTGAAAGTGTTAGTGCCGGACGCTGCTATGGTCGTTGATCCGACTTTCATCTCGTAAGGTGTGTTGTTCTTTACTTTGACAGTAGCGTATACTGTGAAATTGAAGTTCCTGTCGGCGGTGTTTCCTGAACTCACATTCTCCTCAGTGAATTTCTCGTATGTTACGGGAGTTGCGCTCGCGTCCTTGAACTCGAATTCGCTGCCGGGCGAGAACTCAATCTTCACAGAAGCCTTCCATGAATCCGGGACCATGAGGGAATATGCGCCGCTCTTGTCAGTAGCCATAGGTATCACTGTGTCGCTGTCCCCGATCGTTACGAGCATTTTCAGATAGGGGAGAGCAAACGTTCCCCATCTGACATTGCCGGAGATCTTGTAGGCGCTGCCCATGGTGATGTCCCAGTCCGGAACGGCGGAGGTTGCCACTGTTATCTCGCTGACTGATGCTTCGGATGTAGTGTATGCATACAGAGTGTACGTTCCGGTTGGCAGCATCGCGCTGTATGCGCCGTCGGAACCGACCGACAGATACAGTGTGCGGCCGTCGTCGGCTATTATCGCCAGTGTACCGGAGACCGCCTTTCCGGCGGAGTTCTTCAACACCCCTGACACTTCGTAGCCTGTTACCGTCGACGGCGCCAAAGTGGTCAGATTCCATGTTACCTGGTCACCCTCTACTTTGTAGAAGGAGTATGCGGGAACCGCTCCAGAATCCGCGCCATCCGGCACGAATGTTCCGTTGACCGATCTGAATGTGGGCCCGTGCACAACGTAGGGTTCCGCAGGACGATTAACAACAGGTATGTCCGTTGTGGGTGCGCACGTTATCGTGGCCTTGGTAGCTGTGGCGGTCGAGGATGCCTGGAACATGCTGCCGAAGGCGGTGCCGAATGTTGCATCCGCAGCCGTGGCGGTATACCATCCTGCAGGCACGGATGTCTTGGCAACCGTCTCGGTGGCACCTGCTATCGCAGAATACGTTTCTCCCGTATCCACGTTGGTAAGGGTCACGGTCTTCCCTACGAGCGCCTCCCCGTACATGTTCTTGACAGTTATCTCTACCTCTGCATCATCCAGATCTATGACGAAACCTGTGCTGGCACCGGGATGCACTGTCACCGTCGTCGTTTTAAGGGATGTGCCGTCCGACGCAAGAACCTCTACGGCATACTCATCAGGCATCATGCCGCTGATAGAGAACGTGTTGCCCGTGAAAGCAGACGTGTAGACCCCACCGGATGCGGTGCCAGTTAGCTTCAGGGTCGCTCCCGTCGGAACAGTGGCGCCGGACAAACTCCCTGACAGCGAAGTGGGCGGGATCGCGCAGTTGATGATCGCCGCGGGATCGGAGCTCTGTATCAGAACACCGTCCGTAAGATTGACGGACCCAGAATAGAAGTTGATCTTTCCGCCCGTGGGCACCGTGACGCTGTAATTGCCGTCAGTGTCAGTGAATGCGGTGCTGCGCACCATACCGTCCGAATCGACTGCGGAGACGCGGATGCCGGAGATGTTATCGGCCCCCATGGTCACCGTGCCGCTTACGTCCGTGCCGGTCACGCCGACATATCTCATTATGAGGGGCAGGCCGCTCATGTAATTGATGAGGCCGCCGTTACTCTTCTGCAGCTCCACAGCGGCAGGCTGGCTCATCCTTACCCATCCGTCGGAGCTGTGGGTCGCATCTTCGTCGGGGTTGTACATTACCTCCCAATACTCCACCTCGAAGCCTGACATCCCGAACCCGGGGTGGGGCACGACGGTGCCGTCGCTGAGACTCAGGTCATTGAAGTAATTGTAGGCCCCGAATGTGCCGGTGTAACCGGCCTCCTCGGGGCTCATCCCGATGTACGACCTCCAAAGGTAGGTATCGTACATCTCACTGGTGTAAACGAATCCGTAATACGAGGAGGTCGCGAACTGAGGGACCGAGCCGCTGTCGACAACATACCCGTTGAGGAAGGCCAACATAAGGAACGCATTACTGTACTGGGGATAGAGCGGGAACATTGTGCCGCCCACCGCACCGTAGGAGATCTTGTCACCTGTGGCGGCGCATACGTCGTCATACATATTGGCCACCTGGGACTGCCCGTATCTCTCCGTGAGCATGTTCCCGAGATAGATGTACATGAGATTCTCGCAGCTCACGTCCGAGCTGATTATACCGTACTTGCCGGGGTTCAACAGTACCTCGGACCTCTTGGAATCGGGATCGGCCATGACGGCTTTCAGTTCGTTATAATCCGCATCGCTCATACCGGCTCCCTTGAGAGCTGTTTCTAAAGCGCCGGGGCCGTTGACGGACAGCAGCCTGATCAGCATTGCGGCGATGACGCCTCCGTCAGAGGCGCTGGCCAACAGCATATTCGATGCGGCGGCCGAGCCGTTGCCCTGAGGATCGCTGACGCTCTTGTATCCTCCGCGCGTCACGGCATCCGATACATACTCGGCCCAGGTGAACATGGCCCCTTCTTTGGTGACTCCTGCCTGGGTTCCGAATGCGTCGCCTATGACCCAGTTGTCCGGTGTCATGACATTGTAGCCTATGGCCCCGAAGACGTCCCCGCTGAAAAGCGGTCCCATGCTCTCGTTGCGCTCATCCTTCTCGTTGTAAGAGATACCGGCGTCCATGGCGTACATGGCATTCGGGGCGCCGACCAGCAGGATGACGGATATGATTGAAAGAAGCGGTATGGGCTTGAGCATCTTCTTCAGGAAGGGTGTTGCGTCAGAGGCTTTCAGGGAGGAAAGGTAGTCCTTCAGCCCCGCCGTCTTGTAGATCTGGATCGATATTATGGCGAACCCCACCGCATATGCGGGCGCGGCTATGGATGCCAGAGTCACATTCCTCCAGCTTATGACCATGAGGACCACGAGCCAGCTCATCGTGAACAGATAGTGCCTGGAGGCCATGCTCTTCCTGAGCAGGATCATCACGAAAACGGATGCCCAGCCCAACCACATGGTCACCCATCCGAAGTAGGCCGAGAGCGCCGAGACGCTCGTCGTGTTGCCTCTCATGAGCTCAGCGAACTGGGAGGAGCCGTACAGGCTGCCTCCGAAGATCACATCGTTGAAGAGCCCTCCGCCGAAATAGTAGAGAAGGGCAAGAGCCAGCACCGTTATTCCTGCGAAAACGGGGATCGTGGCTATCCAAGGCATCCTCCTGGTCTCTGCGAAGGCTGTGCACGCAACGCATGCCATTATCGCATAGAGCAGTGTGCCCAGCAGAAGAGGTCTGAAGAGGCTGACCCCGAGGAAAACAGGGACTGCGATCAAAAGACCCAGCATTATGGTTATGGAGTAGAACAGGGTCAGGGGCCTCGGGTCCCTGCGTGTGAACCTGTCATAGAACAGCTGTATGGCCATCAGGACGCTGTACGCAAGGATCAGGATGTGGAATCCGTTCCATGAGAGCACGATCAGGGCCATGAAAACACCGGCCAGCAGAGCGTTGATCAGTGCGCTCCTGTTGCCTTTGAGCGTTCCTTTGAGCCCGCCGAAATCCGTCTCGCTGTCGGTGGCGCGGATGAACCTCACGGTGAAATAGAACATCATGACCGCCAGGAAGGACACGAAGGCGGTCTCGGTACCCATGGATATCACGGATGTTGCGATGAGTATCGGGCACATGGCCATGAACAGAGAGGTCAGTATCCCGCCGGCACTGCTGCCGGTTATCTCCCTGCCCAGATAGTATGCGGCTATGCAGGACAGCACACCGAACACGGGGGCCTGACAGGCCAGAGCGGCGGATGCTGCGGTGGAGGGGCTCATCCCGAAGACCGTGGCCAGGTACGCCACTGTGCCGACCATGAGATCGAAGAGGGGCGGGTTGGGGTTGACTGAGGTCAGCGGATAGTTGAGATAATCGTCCCAGATGATGAAATTCCCGGTCTCCACGAATTCGCGGATCACGCGGAGATGGTATGTGGCATCGGAGCCTCCGGAAAGAGCGAAGGAAGCTCCCATGATGCCGGCGGCGAAGTAGATCCTGATGAAGGCGGCTGTCGCGAGTATGACTATCAGCACCGCAATGGTGCGCCACTTGCTTTTCATCCTATCCGCGATGCCTTTCTTATCGGGAATGTCGGACCTTTCTCCGAATCTGACCATTATATCTATGTCTCCGCCTGCGAAGTGGCTGACGATTGCCAACTACGTATAAAAAGCTGACAGGGGTGCATGCGCGCGTACCTAGAGCACGGACCTTATCTCGGACTAGAAGG
>Ga0265294_10006899_pt1 | contig 13569 bp, 13 predicted proteins | sample MunlanPumphouse3_FD_192504 | JGI IMG/M metagenome (GOLD analysis project Ga0265294, IMG submission 192504) | Groundwater microbial communities from a municipal landfill in Southern Ontario, Canada - Pumphouse #3 | ecosystem: Environmental > Aquatic > Deep subsurface > Groundwater | place... | reverse complement strand
CAAGAAACTTGGATATCGAATCATGGGAGTCAGTGCTCTGACAGGAGAGAACCTTGATGATTTCATTGCATTGCTGAAGGGCAAGACGGTTGCATTCATCGGACAAAGCGGTGTAGGAAAATCAACACTGATCAATAGGATTCTTTCTTCCAATCAGAAGACCGGTGAAATTTCTGAGAAGTATAATCGAGGAAGACACACGACCAATTTTTCCCAACTTTTAGAAGGCCCGGATTTCACCTTGGTGGATACTCCTGGAGTAAGGGAGATACTGGTTCCCCATGGAGATCCTCAACGTATCGCACACTCGTTTCCTGAGTTTTTGGAACCGTCAAAGAAATGCGAATATGATCTGTGTCTTCATAATGAAGAACCTGGGTGTGCCGTCAAGGCTTTGGTTGAGAAGGGAGAGATTCATAAAGACCGATATGAGAGTTATTTGAGGATGCTCGCTTCTCTCGACGAAAAAACGCCGGATTGGATGGGCAAGAAAGATCAGTCGAATACACGCTATAGAAGTATGGAAAAACATGAACAAGAAGAGTATTGAGGAACTGGGCTTTCGCTCGGTTCTGCAGCATATACAGAGCTGTGCTCTCAGTTATGAGGGAGTTCAGAATCTGGAGACTTTGGATTTTTTATCTGATAGAACGCAATTGCAGGCACGTCAAGACATGGTTCGCTCGTTTGTGACGTTGTTGTGTAGGCCTGATCTTGAACCCCCACTTTCCTTTGGGGATATCCAGGAAGCCATGGTAATCTTGGAGAATCCTCGTCTGTCCCTCGAAGGACAGCACATCATTACGATTGCAAACTATATTGAAAGTGCCAAGGCTTTGTTGAATTTCACCAGAGAGCAACTTGAAGACCATCAGATGCTCTCTCCCATTATGGATTTGATGGGGGAGGCGATCGATCCTGTTTTGATCAAGCTTGCACAAGATATTGGTGCTGTGCTCGATGCCAGTGGACAGGTTAAGGAAACGCATCCCGCCATTCGCTCTTTACGCAAGCAAGTAGAACAGGCAAAAGGTGAGCGGTCGAAGTTTTGTGGAGATTTCATCAAGACGAACAACGATGTTGTCCAAAGTGACCAGAGCGCTTATCGTGATGGCCGATTGGTCATTCCTGTGCGAAACGATCGAAGGACAGAAGTACAAGGTTTCATCAGCAGTGCATCTTCTTCCGGTAGTACTGTTTTCATGGAACCGTATCGCTTGGTTGAGATGAACAATGCTGTCGTGATGGCTGAGAATCAGATCTTGATTGAAATAGCAAAAATTTTGGCCCAGCTGAATGACCAGGTGGTTCGTTGTCGTAAAGAGCTTTCACTTTTACGATTGCTGGTGGGTAAAACAGATGGTATGTATGCTTGTGCCCGATATGCACTACAGACTCATGCCCACTCGTCGCTTCTTTTCAATGACCATTGCAATCTCATAGATGCACGACATCCGCTTCTTGGCCAAAAGGCGGTTCCCATAACAGTATGCCTTAAGGATAAAGTGAAAGCTGTGGTTATTTCCGGTCCGAATGCCGGAGGTAAGACGGTTACCATCAAGACAGTTGGTTTACTTGCATTGCTCAATCAGTTTTGTGGGTATATCCCGGCTAAAGAAGGGAGTTCCTTACCTCTGTTTGACGAGGTGTTCACTGACATAGGGGATGATCAGAGCATTGAAGAAGCTCTTTCCACATTCAGTGGCCATATGAAGCAAGTTGGTCATATCTTACGCTCCATGACGGAAAACTCGTTGGTCATTATGGATGAGCTTGGTAGTGGTACCGATCCTGTTGAAGGTTCGGCCATTGCACGTGCAACACTTGAGTACTGCTTGAAAAAAGCAAAACTTTCTTTAGTGACCAGCCATCATGGAGTTCTGAAACAGTTTGCATATGCCAAAGAGAGCGTCATCAATGCTTCCATGGAGTTTGATGAAGAGACGCATCTTCCCACATTCAGAGTGATCAACGGGATTCCTGGAGACAGTCATGCCCTTGATACTGCACGTTTGATGAACCTGCCTTCCGAGGTGTTGGAAAAAGCACAGCAGTATCTGGGAAGTGAAGCTGTCCAGATAGGTGAGATCATCAAGGATCTGGAGAAACGAAGGCGTGAAGCCGATGCTGCTGAAATTCAGATTAAAAATCGATATCATGAGCTCCAGATGCAAGTCAAACAAGTGCAACTCAAGGAGCTGAAGCTCAAGCAGGAAACTCTTTTGCTCAAGGAAGAGCAATCAACGGAATTGTCCAGGTTCATGCGGGAAAAGCGAAAGGAACTTGAAAATCTTGTTTCTGAACTTCGCAGTGGGGAGATCACACGAGAAAAGACCAAGAAGGTGAAGACGTTCGTCTCATCGATCACTGAAAAGCAACACATGACGGAAGCTGAACTTGAAGAGGAACTCCAGGATTTTGAAGTACAACCCCGTGATGAGAGCATAGAGTTTGTCCCTGACATGGATGTTTTGTGTGGATTATCCAAACGTGAAGGAAGGATCATCCGTAAAGCCTCAAAAGGCAAATGGATCGTTGCAATCGGGAATATGAAGTTTACGCTTCCAGAAAGTGATCTATCACTTCCCAAACAGAGACAGAAATCGGTGAAGGTGCTCTATCAGAGTAGTGCTCCTCCTCCAAAGATGGTGTTGGATGTACGGGGAATGACTCTTGAAGAGGCCCTTGCATCATTGGATTCCCAAATTGAGAGTGCTTTGGTTCATGGAATGTCTACTTTTTCCATCATTCATGGGTATGGTGATGGTATTCTCAGCAAGGGGATAGGAGAATACCTGAAAAGCCATCAGCGGGTAGCAGATTATCGGTTTGCTTTACCTGAGGATGGTGGTATGGGTAAGACCTACGTATTCTTTTGATTTTTCAAGCAAGAGTGTTGCAACTCTTGCTTTTATTTTGCCTTTGTGATATTTACTAAATTAGTAATTTACTAAAGGACTTAGTATGAACATCGAAAAGAAAAAACTGATACAACAATACAAAGAAGATAAACCTTCAATGGGTTGTTTCATGATCACTTGCAAAGCAACGAAAGATACGTTTCTGGGTTGTTCGCAACATCTTGAGGCAACAAGAAACTCTTTGTTTTTCAGGTTGTCAGTGAAGGCATTGGGCAATGAGCCTGAATTGCAGAATTTGTATGACAAATATGGACTGGATATGTTTGTTTTCGAGGTTTTGGAAGTTCTCCCGTATGACAAGGAGGATGGAGAAAAATCGTATGACGAGGATTTGAAGTCCTTGATGCTGTTGTGTAAAGAAAACCATGAAGAAGCGAAGGAGATACATGTATGAAAATACCTACGACATTGAAACATAAGCCGGTCATCGTGACAGAAAACTATGATGAGGTGGATGGAAGGAATGCCTACGACTCGGAAGCGAAAGGCTTATCAATCGGTCTGGCGCAATGGAATGACCGCGGAAGTGTAGAGGCTTCTGCAAAGGTGTGGCGCTATACCGGAGAAAAATGGTCACGTCAAAGTGAAGAGATGCCTTTGAATCGGGTTTTGGATTTAGCCATTCTTTTGTGCAGGACCAGTTTGTATTTCCAGGATGCCTATCGGTTTCCCAAATACTATGATCCTGAAAACACCCAAATCGATCGTATTGGTTTACAGGGAGCTGCAATGACTGTTGAAGTTTGTACAGACAACCCGATGATTGATACCGATATCAAATTGCTTGGCGATGTATTGGGAAAAGACGGGGAGTTGTTGGGTGAACGGTTCCATGTTCTCGCATCTTTGCTTAAGGATATGGGGTATTAGGAAGCTTGTTGCACCCTTTGACAAGACATGATAAAATTTTCCTTTCACAAGGAGAAATGCTATGTCTGATTATATGAATGGAACTGGTGTTCAATACCATCTGCATATTAAAACCGGGGATGTAGGGCGATATGTCATACTACCTGGAGATCCTAAGCGCGTGCCGTTGATCGCCAAATATCTTGATGATGCCGTCTTGGTTGCCGACAGCCGTGAATTCGTAACCTATACAGGGACGTTGGATGGAGAGAAGGTTTCTGTTACTTCCACAGGAATCGGTGGGCCTTCCGCTTCGATTGCCATGGAAGAGCTGTTTGCATGTGGAAGCGATACGTTCATCCGTATGGGAACATGCGGTGGGATTGCCCTTGATGTTATGGGCGGGGATGTTGTCATTGCTACTGCAGCAGTCAGAATGGAAGGAACGAGCAGGGAATATGCCCCCATCGAATTTCCTGCTGTCGCTAACTTTGACGTTGTCTCAGCTCTTGTGGATGCAGCAGATTCACTTGGCAAGAAAAGCCATACCGGTGTTGTTCAGTGCAAGGACTCCTTTTATGGACAGCATGATCCTTCAGCCATGCCGGTGAGCTATGATTTGATCAATAAATGGGAAGCCTGGAAACGTCTTGGTGTTCTTGCCAGCGAAATGGAAAGTGCCGCCCTGTTTGTAGTTGCCGCAAAGCTTAATGCACGTTGTGGTAGTGCATTCTTTGTAGTAGGTAACCAAGAACGGGAGTTGCTTGGTATGGATAATCCAAAACTGCATGACACAGAAGACGCCATCAAGGTAGCTGTCGAGGGCATCCGCAATCTGATTGCTCGAGATAAAAAGCGTCTCTAGATTGTATCAATGTTTGATTCTTTAATTTGAGAATTGTCTGTAATGGGAAGAACTGGTATTTTTCACCGGTTTTTCCCAATACAGAATAACATTCGCTTCTATGGTACGCTTCATACGTGCCGCACAGAGGATAGCTTCTTGCTTTACTGGGGATATTGAAGGTGAGGCTTTTATATGCTGATAGCAAATCATCTTCTGTATGTATGGTTTGTATGTGTATTTGTTGGTGAAGAAACCAATGCTTCTGTAGAACATTTGGTAGCTGTATAAGAAATTCCAGCGAATTGGGAAGCAAGAGATAGTCGAGCAGGATGCCGTCTTGATTCTGAACCCAAAGATAGGTCTTGAGTAAAAGATGTTTTGCTTCCTGTATAGTATGAAAAAGCACATGTCCAGACATCAAACTGATTTTGAAATACATGGCACCCTCTTGTGTATAGAGAGTGCGAAAGTCATGCATTGCTTCACGTTCTAATAGAAAGATACTCCAAGATCTTTAAGTTTTTCTTTGCTCAGTTTCAATAAACCCTCAAGATTTTCGGATTTTTCTGCGATGAGCAATGGTTCAATGGTATAGATTTCCAGTCCTACTGTTTCGTACTCTTCTTGTAGTGCTTGGTTGTGAAAAACACCGAGGTCAAGATCGAAACGGATTTTTTGGATGTCTTTGGTGAGATCTTCACTTACCAGAAGGAGCGTTCGGTCTGTCTGGAGATTGCAGATTCTTATGATTCCCCGAAGGGAGTTGTTCGTAAAAAGATATTTGTTGAGCGATGAGTTTGACATAGTTGAAAAATATAAACGATATGAGGATGGTTGTATACCAATAAATGAAAATTGTCCGATCGTTCTCCTTGATCGTAGGTGATTTCCTTTTTTTGGGACATATTTCGGTCAAATGTTGGTCTACATGAAAAAAATAGCAAAATGAAAGAAAAAGTTTTCTTTATTATTGTAAAAAAATATAGTTGTGAAATAATTTAAAAAATTCAAGTAATTCGGATATGAATTCAATTAAAATGGTTAATAACATGTACCTATTCATATAAACTAGGTAACATGAGGCTAGTAAGAGTAAAATTATTAATCAGTGGATAAGAAACTTGTTGAATTTTCAACAATTGTAAGGGATAATTGCTGGAGTTTTTCTGGTGATGGGAATTTTTGGTTTGTTGCATAACAATCGATATTCCTTTATCATTATCAGCTATTACAAGGTAGGAATTCAGATGGCTCAACAAATTCAGGATTTGGTTGCTTCCATTCGTAAGGATGGAATTGAGGTTGCCCAAAAAGAGGCAGCTCAGATTATTGCTGACGCAAAAGTCCAGGCTGATGAGATTATTGTACAAGCACGAAAGAGTGCTTCTCAACTCATTGAAGAAGCTCAGAAAGAAATGGATGTTCGAGACCAAAGTGCTCGTGCCAGTCTGCAGCAAGCGGGTAGGGATGTACAGCTTTCTCTGAAGAAAGCAATTCAAGCTCAATTAGACAACCTGCTGGTAGAAAAGCTGGAAAAAGCTTTTGAAGGCAAGGACTTGATTTCTCTCATCACCAGTGTTGTCGGAAACATTTCAGACAGTGCAGATTTTGAGGTTCAAGTCAGTGAGAAAGATTTCAAGAAACTTGCAGATACTTTGCAAAGTGATCTCTCACAGAAAATCAAGAAGGGTCTTGAAATCAAGGCTGTCCCCCAGGTAAGCAATGGATTCCGTATTGCTGACAAAGATGGATCAGGTTTCTATGACTTCAGTGCAGAGGAGACGGCCGCTCTGATGGCTCCTTTCCTCTCCCCCGCCATTGCAGAAATCGTCTTCGCAAAAGCGAAGTAAGGAGAGGCGTGTGGCTTCCTATTATTATCTGGTAGCAACGTTGCCTATGCTGCGCTATGATGGCGCCCTTCCTTTTGATACGGATTCATTTCTTGATATTTGTAAGAACAAGGTAAGCAACGCTGATTATCAAACCCTTTCTGATGCACTTATGGGAAAATCTTCCAGTCATCTTTTTTTGAAGAAGTGGCAGAAGTTTTCTTTGATGGTGCAAAATGAACTGAATGAACAGCGGAGCAGGAAACTTGGCATCTCTTCAACGAAGTATCGAAATGAGGGAGAGAAAGAGTATCGGATAAGTGAAGCTGTTCGTCATGCTTTGAGCAATGAGAATGTACTTGACGCTGAGATTTCCTTATTGGTGCTCAAATGGAAATTCCTTGATGAATTATCAGCATTGCATGTCTTTGATCTTGAAGGCCTGCTCAGTTATGCCATCAAGTTACAGTTGTTGCAGCGAAAGAGCCTCTTTACATGTGAGGGGGGCAACGCCGAGTTCAAGCGTCTGTTCTCCAATATACAGTCTGAAATAGAGAAAATTTAGTGGAGTTGGATATGGCAAATACAAGTGGGCGTGTTATTGGCGTCAACGGCAACATGGTTTCTGTTCAGTTTGATAGCGCCATCTCAAAAAATGAAGTGGGTTACATCCGAGTCGGAGATGTCCGTCTGAAAGGCGAGGTCATTCGAATCAACAAGGATGTGGCTTCCTTACAGGTCTTTGAAATGACCAACGGTGTGAGTGTCGGCGACCTCGTTGAATTTACTCATGAGATGCTCAGTGTAGAGTTGGGACCTGGACTTCTTCAGCAGATTTATGATGGTTTGCAGAATCCTCTTCCAGAGTTGGCCAGTCAGTGCGGATTCTTCCTTCAAAGGGGAGTGTATCTCGACCCAATCCCCAATCAGGACTGGGAGTTTACTCCTGTGGTCAAGGTAGGGGATGTCGTTCGTCCTGCTGATACCCTTGGAACCGTCCCTGAAGGTCTGTTCACTCACCAAATCATGGTTCCTTTTACTCTCGCAGAGACTGACTGGAAAGTAGTGTCCATCAATGCACAGGGGACATACAACGTACGCGATACGATCGCTGTTCTAGAGGACTTAAAAGGCAACAAGAGAGAGTTGACCATGGTTTTCACTTGGCCGGTAAAGAAAGCCATCTCTTGTTATGAAGAGAGACTGAGACCAGATGAAACCCTTGTCACAAAAATCAGGATCATCGATACCTTTTTACCTGTAGCAAAAGGTGGTACATACTGTACTCCTGGTCCTTTCGGAGCAGGAAAGACCGTTTTGCAGCATATGACCAGTCGTAATGCTGATGTGGATATCGTTATCATTGCTGCATGTGGAGAACGTGCAGGTGAGGTCGTTGAGGTCTTGAAGGAATTCCCTGAATTGACCGACCCCAAGACCGGTAGGTCCTTGATGGAAAGAACGATCATCATTTGTAATACTTCGTCCATGCCGGTCGCTTCTCGCGAAGCTTCCGTATACACAGCCGTGACGATGGCTGAATACTATCGTCAGATGGGTTTGAACGTCCTTCTGCTTGCTGATTCGACCAGTCGTTGGGCTCAGGCAATGCGCGAAATGAGTGGACGTCTTGAAGAGATCCCTGGTGAAGAAGCTTTCCCCGCTTACCTTGAGAGCAGGATTGCAGAGTTCTATGAAAGAGCAGGCAAGGTCAGACTTAAGGATGGAAGAATCGGATCTGTCACCATTGGTGGAACGGTCAGTCCCGCAGGTGGAAACTTTGAAGAACCTGTTACTCAGGCTACCTTGAAGGTAGTAGGTGCTTTCCATGGATTGAGTCGTGAACGAAGTGATGCCAGAAAGTATCCAGCGATCGACCCTCTTGGGTCTTGGTCTAAATATACGGGAGTAATCCCAGGAAAGAAGGTTGAATTCGCCCGTTCCATTCTATTCAGGGGGAGCGAAATCAACCAGATGATGAAGGTTGTTGGTGAAGAGGGTACTTCGGTCAATGACTACATCACCTATCAGAAAGGTGAATTGGTTGATGCCTGTTATCTGCAGCAGAACTCCTTTGATCCCATCGACTCTTCCGTAAGTATTGAAAGACAGCGATACACCTTCACCCTTTTGTTCAAGATTCTTTCAGGGATCTATGATCTTGAGGATAAAAAGCAGGTACGCTCATTCTTCAATACCGTACGGCAGAAATTCCTCGACTGGAACAATATTGAGTATAAGAGTGAGCGATTCTTCCAAATCGAAACCGAATTGGAAAACCTGTACAAGGGCAAGATGACCTCCTTTGATCCTGATGCTGAGAAGTTGATGTAAGGGGTAAGTGATGCAAAAAGTATATTCAAAAATTGAGTCCATTGTAGGAAACGTCATAACGGTTCGAGCGAATGGGGTAAGCAACAGCGACCTAGCCATCGTTACCTCGCCCAACTCCCAAAGTTATGCAAACGTCATCAAACTTGATGGAGACTTGGTTTCATTGCAGGTATTTTCTGGAGCTCAGGGTATTTCCACGGGTGATCAGGTACGATTCCTGGGAGTGCCGATGCGTGTCTCATACTCAGAAAACCTTCTTGGTCGTGTGTTTGACGGTACAGGTACACCTCGAGACAAGGGACCCGCACTGAGTGAGAATATGATCGATATCGGTGGTCCTGCAGTTAACCCGGCCAAGAGAATCATTCCGAGGAATATGATCAGAACCGGTATTCCTATGATTGATGTTTTCAACACGTTGGTGGAAAGTCAGAAATTACCGATTTTCTCTGTCAGTGGTGAACCCTATAACGAGCTGTTGGCCCGAATTGCCATGCAGGCTGAGGTTGATCTGATTGTGCTTGGTGGTATGGGTCTCAAGTATGACGACTATCTGTTTTTCAAAGACACCTTGGAGAACAGTGGAGCCATGAGCAGAACCATCATGTTTGTTCATACTGCCAGTGATCCGACGGTAGAATGTATGTTGGTGCCGGATTTGGCCTTGGCAGTGGCGGAACGTTTTGCCTTGGACGGTAAGAAAGTGCTTGTCCTGCTTACGGACATGACCAACTTTGCTGACTCGATGAAAGAAATGGCCATCACCATGGATCAGGTACCTTCCAATCGTGGGTATCCGGGAGACTTGTATAGTTCACTTGCTTCCCGCTATGAGAAGGCTGTTGACTTTGAAGGTGCTGGTTCATTGACCATTCTTGCAGTCACTACGATGCCTGGTGATGATGTCACCCACCCGGTTCCTGATAACACAGGGTATATCACTGAAGGGCAGTACTACCTCAAAGGCGGTCGTATCGAACCATTCGGATCCCTTTCTCGATTGAAGCAACAGGTCAACAAGGACACCCGTGATGACCATCGCGCCTTGATGGACGGTATGATCAAGCTGTACGCTTCCTATCGAGAGTCATTGGAAAAGAAATCCATGGGTTTCATGATGACTGAATGGGACGATAAATTGCTGAAATATGGGCGTTTATTTGAGAGCAAGTTGATGGACCTTTCTGTCAATATTGCACTTGAACAGGCCTTGGACCTTGGTTGGGAAATTCTCAGCGAATGTTTCGAACCGAACGAGACTGGATTGAAGAGCGATCTGATTCTCAGTCGTTGGCCGAAGAAATCGGCTGACTAAGGGGGGACGATGGCCGTCAAACTGACGAAGAACGAACAGAAGCTGCAGAAAGATCATCTTAAGCAGTATCAACGATATTTACCGACCTTGCTGTTGAAAAAACAACAGTTGCAAATGGTTATCCGGCAAATTGAAGTTGAGGTTGCTTCGTTGCGAAGAAAACAGAAACAAATTGTAGAGGATATGCAGAATTGGATAGCCGTCTATAATGAAAATTCGGTTTTCAGTGCTGACTATAACCTTCAAAACCTGATCAAGGTGGATAGGGTGGTCAAGGCTCGGGGAAATATCGCCGGGGTTACCATTCCTGTATTCAAGGAGCTCACATTCGTTCCTATTGAATATGATCTCAATGATTATCCTTTGTGGGTTGATAGGGCATTGGAGAGTCTTCGAGACTGTGCACGGTATGATGCTTTGATTTCAACTCTGGAACAACAGATCAGATTGCTTGGAAAAGAGCTCAGAACCACCAGTCAACGGGTGAATCTTTTTGAGAAAGTTAAAATTCCTGAATCGAAGGAGAATATCCGACGTATTGGGATCTACCTAGGAGATCAGCAGACTGCTGCTGTTGTTCGTGGTAAAATTGCTAAGAAGAAATTGGTTAAGGAGGTCTGAGATGATTGTATCGATGAAAAAAGTTTCCGTCATTGTTCAGGCCCATAACAAGCATTCGATGTTGAGAGATTTACGCAAGGCCGGTGTTTTACATGTTTTCACAGAGAACACTCGTACTGAAAAAGGCGAAGAACTGAAGAAAAGGTATGATTCGTTGTTTCAGGTGCGAAGTGTCATCTTGGATAAACAGGATAAAAAACATCCAATGGTGCAAGAATCTGTCTCTGAAGAAGTGTTTGTTGAACTGCATGATCGATATAAAGATCTTTTGGATACAAAGAAATCTTTGGAAGAAGAGATTGCTAAAAACAATACATTGATTGAAGCTGTGCAACCATGGGGAGATTTTAATCCTCAGGAAATTGCATCACTTCGTGAAGAAGGTATCAGACTCTCCTTCTATACGCTTTCAAAAAAGGATCTATCGTTACTTGATGCAGATGTATCCTACATCCCTCTTGATCCTATCGGTCCGTTGCAAGCCATTGCCGTCATAGGCTCTGAATTGGATAGTTCCATTCCTGCAACTAGATTTTTCTTGCCGGAACAAGGTTTGTCAACGTTGTTGGACCAACAGAATGCAGATACTAAGCGTCTTGCAGAAATTCATGCTTCGTTTATCGATGCCGGTAAATATCTGGATGCCTATGCCTATCAGATGAAGCGAATGGAACAAGAAATCCGTTTCGATCAGATAGCAAATGCGACTGATGGTGGAGAGGATTTATGTTGGGTCACTGGCTATCTTCCTTCCACTGAAGAATCAGGTTTTTCTAAGCTTGCTTCACAACATGGATGGGGCTTTATCATGGATGATCCGACAGAAGAGGATGATCCTCCTACGCTCATCAAATACCCAAAGGGTGTGGGCATTGTTAAACCGATTTTCGATATTCTGGGCACCGTACCAGGGTATAGGGAAAATGACATCAGTCTTTGGTTTTTGTTGTTCTTCACTCTTTTCTTTGCGATGATCATTGGCGATGCTGGTTATGGCTTGGTATTCTTGCTTGCAGCCGCTGGCCTTCATGCAAAAGCGAAAAAAGCGAATACTGCAGTATTGTTGGTGTACGTTTTGAGTATTGCGACGATTGTCTGGGGTTCGCTGACCGGCACTTGGTTCGGTTCAAAAATGGTTCTTGAAACTCTGCCTTTCCTTCAGAAGTTGGTGATACCCTCTATTTCCAACTATCCTGAACTTTTTGGACTGTCAGCGGTTTCAGCACAGAACCAGGTCATGAAATTCTGCTTCATCATTGGAACGGTACAGCTATCCTTGGCTTGTGTTCTGAATATCGTACATAAAGTACCGAAAAAGGACTTGAGTCTTTTCGCTGATATCGGCTGGATGATTGATGTTCTGGCCCTCTATTTTGTTGTCCTGCAACTGGTGGTAGGGAGACCAACCAATCTTGGAGTGGTATTTGGTGCTGTAGGAACCGGGTTTGTGTTGGTATGCGTCTTTGGAGCTCAAGGGCCTGGCATTCCTTTTGGAAAAGGTCTCGCTTCTGGTCTCGGAGGGTTTTTCACCACATTCCTCAATACCATCAGCTGTTTTTCAAACATCATGAGCTATATCAGATTGTTTGCGGTCGGTATGGCATCTGTTGCCATAGCCCAAAGCTTTAATAGTATGGCTGGCGGAATGATGGATGGATTTGCAATGGTAGCCGGTATTCTGGTTTTGATTGTTGGACATTCACTGAATCTGGTTATGGGTATACTTTCTGTCGTTGTCCATGGTGTTCGTCTGAATCTCTTGGAATTTTCCGGCCAGCTCGGAATGGAGTGGACTGGAATTTCATATGAACCGTTTTCACAAACGGTTAAAGAAAACTGAATCGTTGTTTGGAAACAACTAAGGAGAAAAAAATGGCTAATTTGGAATTTATCGGAATGGCTTGTGCCTTGTCTCTTTCAGCACTTGGATCCGGTCTTGGCGCCGGTGCCGCTGCACAGGCTGCAGTTGGCGGTTGGAAGAAGTGTTATGCTAACGGCAAACCCGCTCCGTTCATCATGGTTGCTTTTGCTGGTGCTCCTCTTACACAGACCATCTACGGCTTTTTGCTGATGAACTTCATCTCTGCAGCAATCGCTGCTGGTGCTTCGTCTTCTTTGGCTCTTGGCGTTGGAATCTTCGGTGGTCTTGCCATCGGTCTATCAGCCTGGATGCAGGGAAAGACCTCAGCTTGTGCTTGTGATGCTCTCGCAGAGACAGGGAAGGGTACTGCAAACTACTTTATCGTAATCGGTATCGTAGAAACCGTAGCTCTCTTTACCTTGGTCTTCAGCTTGCTTGCCCTTCAGTAAGAAAGCTACCGAACAACGGTTTTCAATACAAAAAGCACTTCCTTCGGGGAGTGCTTTTATATTGAAAATCCTTCTTGTGTAAAATTATCGATATTTACGTTCCAACTCCAATAGCTTCTGCTTGAAGGAAAGCCCTCCTGCATACCCTACCAAAGAACCGTCTTTTCCTATCACACGATGACATGGAATGATGATTCCTATCTTGTTTCTATTGTTTGCAAGACCTACGGCCCGAAATGCTTTTGGATTGTCGACCAGGTATGCAATATCTGCATAGCTACGTGTTTCTCCATAAGGAATCTGTTGCAACTGATACCATACTTTTTGTTGGAACTCTGATCCGATAGGTTTAAGAGGTAAGGTAAACTCCTTCCTCATCCCTAAGAAGTACTCGTCGATCTCTTTTCTTGCCTGTTTCAGAAGAAGGATATCCAAACGATTCTCTTCTGTCAGGGTGCCAAACGAAAGACTGGTTAGCGCTTCATTATCACAAGTAATGACAATTGGACCCAAGGGAGAAATATATTCGCACGAATAGGTGTC
>Ga0265294_10006898_pt1 | contig 13570 bp, 12 predicted proteins | sample MunlanPumphouse3_FD_192504 | JGI IMG/M metagenome (GOLD analysis project Ga0265294, IMG submission 192504) | Groundwater microbial communities from a municipal landfill in Southern Ontario, Canada - Pumphouse #3 | ecosystem: Environmental > Aquatic > Deep subsurface > Groundwater | place... | reverse complement strand
CCAATTCACTATCAATATATTCGATTTGTATATCTGTCGTAACACTAGCCCCTTCTTCCGCCCCTTCTACGGGAACAAAAACACTGAAAGGCACATTTGCTGATGTTTCCTTAACTTCCCCACTAGGTTCAACCACATAATAAATCTGTTTATGCAGCTTCCCTTTCACAATAACCTTACCAGGGATCACCTTTTCTTCGACATCACAAATTTCGGCATCAATACTTTTAATCTTTTTGGTAGCGAGAGGCAGCTCAATAAAATTATCACTGAGATTATACTGTTCCTCCCCTGCCCCAATAATGTTATCAATGATGATGGTCACAAAAGTGGGCGTAATACCTTCGCCGGATACACCGGTAACAACCTCAATCTCCACCATTTCAATTACCTTTGCTCTAATTTTAAGAATACACGTTTGTTGGAAAATGCGATGACATTGATTGTCTCCCGCCATGTCAATGGCTTCCACATCACAATACTCTATCTCCACATTAACTCTTACGTCCATCCCCGCTTGTGCACCCTCTATATGCACAAACTCCGTAATTTTTTCAGCAGGAACCGTATATTCTTGGACATCACCTGTAATACATTCCACATAATAAATTTGCTTCTGCAGATTAGCCTCCACCACGATTTTATTGTCTATGATCTTATACTCCACATTATTGATCTTTGTATCAACGCTCTCTATTTTCTTTGCTAAGACAGGAAGAGTAATCTCTCTTACTACATTAACTTGCTTAATTGCTTCTCCAATTACATTTTCCACCTTCAGCCTTCTCGTCGTAACCGTAATTGACATAACCTCAAGACCTCCTTCCCTTTTCATCTTAATTCACTTAAGTATATGCACGACTTAAAAATATGTGCTATAAAAATTCTGCTGTTACTAATATGATATGAAAAGGCGGTTGAGGTTGTGTCTAAACATCGTTAAGACTCACTAATAAATAGTTGCGTAAACATTTGGCCATAAGGACCACCCTCAACTATACCAATCCCCACATGAGTATAGTTAGGATTAAGAATATTCTTTTTATGTCCGGACGAAGCCATTAAACTTTCATGAGCATTTTCTACCGAGGGATTACCGGCTAGATTTTCTCCGGCATACCCGTACTCTATCCCCAACTTCTTCATCATGGTAAAAGGGTCTCCATATGTAGGTGAAGTATGGTTAAAATAATCTTTATCGATCATCTCTTGCGACTTTAGCCTAGCAATCCTTACTAACTCCGGCTTCATCAGTAATGGCTTCACACCGGCTTTAGCCCGCTCCTCATTGATTAACTCCAGCATTTTTAGTTCCTGCGCAGCAACTGTAGTCCTATCCTCGTCAACGGCTTCCCCCGCACTACTTCCCTTAGGGGCCTCTATTTCTTTTTGTATTTCTGCTTGCTCTTGTGCCGGTCTGCTCTCTGCCGGTCTGCCTCCCAGCCTAGCCGTTCTGAGATTCTCCGCCCAAACCTCGGCCAAGCCGGCCCCTGTAGAATTATTCGCCTTAAAATCAGCTTCCGTAACCGTAATAAAAAGCTGATTATCTAACGTAACGGCAAAACTCCCCTCAATACAAGCAACCGCTACTGTCCCCTCTTGGAGTTTCTGCCCTAATTTATTAGCCCTTTCCCCAATAATCAAGGCTCTTTCCCTGGCGCTTAACCCCTGAGACATGGTACGATAACGCATCACGACCCGCTCATTGAGCAAAAACTCATAAATCTGAGCCGCCCCGTCCATCGGCTTGACCTTATACACATCAGAGTTTCTTGTTACTGAACGAGAGGCAAGCTCCTTGACCTGAGCTGCCCGAGCCTCCGCAGTCTGGGCCAAGGCACCACCGACACTAGTCAAAAAAGCTAGAAACAAGAACACAAGGAACAACAGGGACTTAGATTTCATCTCTTTTCTCATCCGGAACCTCCCCTTTTTCATTAAATTTGTCAAGTACACTACTTTATCTTACTTGACCGGTTTTGCTTCCGACAACCCTCATAATCCTTCCGTGTTGTTACTATAGCTTTTTACGCTTATCCACACATAAAAAAACGCCCTCTTTTTTCAAGATTGAAGGGCTGTGGGAAATTCTTCATGTTTTTTCTTAATTGAGACGTAAAAAAAGCTGCTGAAAGCTCAGCAGCTATGAACCATTAGCCGTTATTTTAATGTCTTCATCCCCGTCATAAACAGTCAACTGCACAGAATCTGTTAAAATATCTGCATAGGTAAAAGAAATCCGACGTTCAACTTGTTTTTCGTCTAACCGAATGACAAAGATATTCGGATAAGTACTTTCTAGTACACCTACTTTTTCAATAATTTTTTTTCGGCCTCTATTGGCCCTGAGCTTAATTTTATTGCCAACAAAAGGTTCTAAATCCCGTTTGATATCCGCAAAAACCTTTTTAGCTAACAAAACACCACCCTCTTTCTACAATACAAAACAATTATACCATTAATTACAGACACTGTCAAAGAAATATAATATTATACTAAAGCTGCCTACGTCCTGTCAATCATAAAAGAAGAACCTAACCTCTGCTAAACCTTACTAAACCTTACTTTGGAGATTGGGTTCTCCTTTTATGCAAGATAATCACTTTTCTTGCTTACAAATAAGCTTAATACGGCGATTTTGGATAACCAAGCCGTAAACAACCTCTTGTCTCGATTCCTCCGACCCCATCTAAACCGGTAATCGTGTTATTTAAAATGTCCTCGACACTCAAGGTTTCATAAATAGAACTATAGGCCAATTTCTCCGCAATAAAAACAGGGTCAAAAGCATGAATCAAAACCCTTTGTGGCGAACTGGCAAAATTCGCCCCTGCAGCAATCAAAGCCTCATAATGAGACTGACAAGCTCCCGCGAAAACAATTAAATCATCACGCCCCGGTTCATATTCCCTAGCTTTGCGCACCGCTTCAATAAAATAACAAGAATTTCTATAATTATGCACATTCTTAAAATCCGTGATATCCTTAAGCAACCCATCATGTCCCGTTAAAACAAGAATATTAGGTGTGTATTTTTTTAAATACTCCAGCACAACCTCGGCCTGCTTTTCCTCCGCAACCTCAAAACCGTTCATTTTAATATTCAGCTGGGCATACGTTGTTTTACATAACTCCAAATACTCCTTATCCCCGTCCAGATGCAGAACTTGCCCCGGGATTTCGTAATGGAAGGCTTCCTTAGCTCTGAACATTTCTTGCAAATTCCCTGATTTTCTTAAAGCGAGCCGTGTTTTGTCCTCAAGCCTCCGCTCGAAGATACGCCGCAAACAGGCACTATTTTTTTTTATATACATCTGCCTATACTTGCTGATTTCCGTCAAAGTTTTTTTTTCTAAATCACGTAGAGGAGCATCAGCATATAATCTCACATCCAAACCTCTTAAAAGAGCCTTTTCCTCCTCCGCATCGCTCACAATCTTGGTTATCCGGAAGAAAATGTCACTGTCATGGGATTTTCTTCCTACAATATCTCCAACTTCAAAATGCTCCTTCATCCGGCATCTCCCCTTATTTTAGCTACACCTTATTCTATGTATTTCCATAGCGCTTGGTTAAAACAAACTGCTGAACAAGGAGAGAAGACAGCCACTAGAACACTCTACCTCTAACCCCAACTACTTATTTTTTTTCGTTAACTTTACCGCTTGGGCTAATTCTTCCTCATAACTTACTTTTTTTCGGGCTGCACCTGACTTAACCGCGGCTTCTGCTACAGCAGCAGCCACTCTTGGACCAACCCGCAGATCAAAAGCTTGCGGCAGCAGATAATCTGCGGTAAGTTCCTCCGGTGTAATCAGCTCTGCTAAGGCCTGAGCCGCCGCAAACTTCATCTCCTCATTGATTTCCGTAGCCCGGACATCCAAAGCCCCCCGAAAAAGCCCGGGGAAAGCCAAGACATTATTAATCTGATTAGGATAATCAGATCGTCCTGTCCCCACAACCTTTGCTCCCGCCGCCAAGGCTTCCTCAGGGAAGATCTCCGGGAGCGGATTAGCCAGCGCCAAAACAATAGGCTCTTTTTTCATCCGACGCACCATCTCTTTAGTAAGCAGCCCTGCTCTCGATACCCCTATAAACACATCCGCGCCTTGCAGAACATCGCCCAACAGTCCTTTTTTCTGCTGAAGATTGGTTTCCGGGGCAAGTCGGGCTTGTTCGCTATTCACCTTTTGTGGACAACCTTGATAAATAGCACCTCCACGATTACATAAAATTACATCTTTAATCCCAGCTACTTTTAAAAGCTGGGCAATGCTTATTCCCGCCGCACCGGCGCCATTTACCACTACCTCCATCTCTTTAAACTCTTTACCTACTACCTTGGCGGCATTAATTAAAGCGGCCAAAACAACCACCGCCGTACCATGCTGGTCATCATGAAAGACGGGAATATCTAATCTTTCCTTCAATTTTCTTTCAATCGCAAAACAGCGCGGGCTGCTGATATCCTCTAAATTAATCCCCCCAAAAGTAGGGGCCAGTCGTACCACAAACTCTACAATCTCCTCTACATCTGTAGTTCCGATACATAGGGGAACTGCATCTACCCCCCCAAACTCCTTAAAAAGCACACATTTCCCCTCCATTACCGGCAGGGCTGCTTCTGGTCCAATATCACCTAGCCCCAACACTGCTGTCCCATCAGAAACAACAGCAATAAAATTAGCTTTCATCGTATACTCATAAGCTAAAGTTTTATCTTGGGCAATAAGCTTACAAGGCTCTGCCACGCCCGGCGTATAAGCAAGAGAAAGCTCCTCTTGACTTTGGAGGGAAACCTTACTATGAATAGATAATTTCCCTTTTAATTTTTGATGCATCTGCAAAGCTTTTTCCATGTAATCCATTATTTTTTCTCCTTTCTCACAACTACACCCAGGCTTTAAAGAGCCTTTTTTGTTTTATCTTTTCATTATGAATTATGAATTGTGCATTATGAATTATTCTTTAGGTTACACCATCTGCTCCGGCTTCATATACCGCGCAAATTCTTCTGCCGTCAACAAATTTAATTTCAAAGCCGCCTCTTGCAGCGTAACCCCTTCCGCATAAGCTGTTTGCGCTATTTCCGCAGCCTTTTCATAACCTAAATAGGGATTTAAAGCTGTTACCAACATCAAAGAGTTGGTGAGATTGGCTTGCATTTTTTCCCGATTCGGCTTGATCCCCTGTGCACAATGCTGATTAAAAGAAACCAGGGCATCTGTTAACAGCCGTACCGACTGCAAAAAGTTATAAGCACATACCGGCATAAAGACGTTGAGCTGAAAATTACCCTGACTTGCGGCTAACCCTATCGTTACATCATTGCCCAGCACTTGACAAACCACCATGGTTAAAGCCTCACATTGCGTAGGATTAACCTTACCGGGCATAATCGAGCTCCCCGGTTCATTCGCCGGAAGCGTCAACTCCCCCAGTCCACAACGCGGCCCACTCGCCAACCACCTTAAATCATTAGCAATCTTCATTAAATCCGCCGCTAATGCTTTTAAGGCCCCATGCGCAAAGACAAGCTCATCTTTACTCGTTAAAGCATGAAACTTATTCTGTGCCGGAACAAACTGCTTCCCGGTAAGTTTATTAAGCTCCGCTACTGCTTTTTCCGCAAACTGTGGATGAGTATTCAGCCCCGTCCCTACAGCCGTACCACCTAAAGCTAATTCCTTTAAATGAACAACGCTCTCCTTAATCATCAGCTCCGCCTTTGCTAACATCCGCTCCCAAGCACTAATCTCCTGTCCAAAAGTCAAAGGAGTCGCATCTTGTAAATGAGTACGGCCTATTTTCAGGAGATCCCGGTACTCCTCCCCTTTTTGCGCAAACGTCTTTTGCAACTGCGCCATTGCCGGCACAAGACGATCCTCTAAAGCGATGACAGCCGCAAGATGCATGGCTGAAGGGAAAACATCATTGGAACTCTGCCCCTTATTGACATCGTCATTAGGGTGAACCTGCTCTGCTCCTAAAAGCTGATTAGCTCGCCGCGTTATGACCTCATTCACATTCATATTCGACTGTGTCCCGCTTCCAGTCTGCCAAACAACCAACGGGAAGTTATCAGCGTACTGCCCCGCTAAAATCTCCTCACAAGCTTGCTCTATCGCCTGCTGCTTTTCCTCAGCCAGCAGCCCCAATTCGTAATTAGCTCTTGCCGCTGCCTTCTTGATTAACACCAGTGCCCCAATTATTTCTACGGGCATTTTTTCCAGACCAATTTTAAAATTTTGCCAACTTCTCTGCGTTTGTGCTCCCCATAACTTCTCAGCAGGCACCAATACTTCGCCCAAAGTATCTTTTTCTTTCCGATATTTCTTCATCCTCCGCCCTCCCTACTTCTTCACCTCATCATATACCATTATTACGACTTTTTTATTATTTTCCCTGCAAAAAAGAAATAGGTCTTCCTCAAACTTTAGTTAAGAAAGACCCACTCCCTTTTAAATTCGCACAACCAACTTCTAGCAATTTAATTTAAATCCCAAAAACATGATTACCAATACGTTTAATCACTGTTCGTGTCCAAATCCATTTACTCGTAGCTTTATTCGGATTCCAATAATAAAGTGCGCCCCCGGAAGGGTCTGCTCCGGCTAAAGCTTCCCTAGCCGCTCTAATTGCTGTTTCATTAGGGGTTAAATTAATCTGTCCATCGGCAACAGCAGTAAAAGCCGCCGATTGGAAAATTACCCCCTTAATCGTCTTCGGGAACTGCCCACTTGTTAAACGGTTAAGTACAACCGCCGCCACAGCTACCTGCCCTACATAAGGCTCTCCCCGTGCTTCTCCATGAACTACGCGCGCCAACCACTGCACATCTTCCTGACTAAAACCTCCCCCGCTTCTCGCAACAGTATTCGTCGCAGCAGGAATCCTTAATACTTGTCCGATTAAAATTTTATCTGACCTTAACCCATTAGCATTCTTAATACTAACAATAGACACACCATAATTTCTACTCAACCTAAATAAAGTATCTCCCTTTTTAACCTTGTGTGTAACAGCAGCAAAAAGGGGCGCTGACATTACCACCAGCAAAACAAAAACCAATAAAGTTATTACTAAAAAACGCTTTTCCCTCATTAATCCGCCTCCTCCGGCAACTTAGTCACCTTGCTTTTTAACAAGTTGTCAGTTTGTAACGCTTATTATAAATTGTCCTGTTTTGGTTTTCCAGTAGTAAAATAAACCAAAAAAGGTAACAGCGTAAGTATACCCCATTACCTTTTTTTTATACTGTTCTTCCTGCTTTTTTTAATTAAAACACGCTAACGGTAAATTAATTCTCTAAACTTCCTCCTGCGCTCTCCACCCACAAATTGGACAAGGAGGCAAATTGCTCCAAGCTCAACACTTCTCCGCGGGACTGTTCAGCGATCCCCGCCTTGGCCAATACTTCCCTGATTGCTTCTTTAGCCACTCCCGACTGTACTCTCAAAAGTGAATTAAGCAATGTCTTCCGCCGTTGACCAAAGGCAGCTTTAATGATTTTAAATAATAACACCTTATCCCTTACCTGCACGGGAGGTTCTTTTCTAGGTTTTAGCCGCAGTAAGGTGGAATCCACCTCGGGAACAGGTCGAAAAAGCTGACGCGAGACCGGGAAAAGTATTTCCGCCTCGGCATAATACTGCACGGCAAGCGTAATCGCCCCATATTCCTTTGTACCCGGGGAAGCAGTTAATCTTGCGGCAACTTCTTTTTGCATCATCACCACGATATCCGCAATCTGTTCCTCACTTTCCAGTAATTTCATGACCAGAGGCGTCGTAATGTAATACGGGAGATTAGCCACGACCTTATAAGGCCACACCAAACCATGGGCTTGGGTTAATTCATCTAAGTCTATTTTTAAAGCATCACCCTGGACAAGCACTACCTCTTCACCTTGTAAGAAATCTTCCAGAATAGGCAACAAAGCGTAATCAATCTCGATGGCCAACACCCGCGCACCCTGAGCTAAAAGTTCACGTGTTAAGGTTCCCGCCCCCGCTCCGATCTCTACCACTCGATCACCCGAGGCAATCCCTGCTGCTCTGACGATCCGTTGTAATAAATTCTGGTCAAAAATAAAGTTTTGTCCCCATCTTTTTTTAAAACGGAAATGATGCTTTTTTAAAATCTCCCTCAATTTTAAACAACCTCTTCCCATTGTCTAAAGTAGCCTGTGCCACCTCTTCTATAGACAACCCCTTAATCTCGGCAATTTTCTCCGCCACCTTCGCCACATAAGCAGGCTCATTCCGTTTACCCCGATAAGGCTCAGGAGTTAAATAAGGGCAATCAGTTTCTATTAAGAGATACTCGAGAGGTATTTCTTTAGCTACTTCTACTGTTTTTCGTGCATTTTTAAAAGTTAAAGCACCACCTAAAGCAAGCAAAAACCCTAACTTAATGACTTCCTTAGCCATAGCTAAACTTCCGGAATAGCAATGAAAGATACCGCCTACTTCACTGGCTTTTTCTTCTTTAACAATGCGCAAAGTATCTTCATGGGCCTCCCGATCATGAATAATTATCGGTAAGCGTACTTCTCTCGCCAACCTAATCATTTCACGAAAAACCGTCTGTTGTGTGGCACGTGGGGAAAGGTCGTAATAATAATCCAGCCCGATTTCCCCGATAGCGACAATACGAGGAGTTTGCGCCAGTTCGCGCAGCTTAGCCAAACTTACTTCATCCAGATCTTGTGCCTCATGAGGATGCATACCTACCGCCCCATAAATAAAATCGTATTTTTGCGTTAATTCCACCGTCTGCACAGCCGAGGAGACATGATAACCTACATTAACAATTAACTCCACCCCAGCCTCTTGAGCACGCTGAATAACGGCCTTCTGGTCCTCGGCAAACTGTTCATCATCTAAATGAGCATGTGTATCAAAGTACATGAGAAAGACCTCCTTATTTCACCTGACTACCTGTCGGCAAATCCTTCTCCACAGTCAAAACCTCCAAAGCCTCACCATGCGAAGCCGCCAAAAGCATCCCCTCTGATAAAATCCCTCGCAATTTAGCCGGCTGCAAATTAGCTACCACCACAACCTTTTTCCCGACAAGGTCGGCAGGAGCATAATGTTTCGCTATCCCCGAAACAATCGTCCGTGTCTCCTCGCCTATTTTTATCTCTAATTTCAAGAGTTTTTCTGTCTTCTCTACCTTTTCACAAGACAAAACCTCGGCCACACGTAAATCTATTTTGGCAAAATCCTCGATCGTGATTTCCTCCGCTTCCTTATGCCGCTTTGGAGCCGCTTCTTTATCCTCTTCTTTTACCTCAATCCGCGGAAACAGAGACTCGCCCTTAGCCACCACCTGGCCGGGACGCGTTTTACCCCACTCGGTATCGGCCCAAGTCTGATTGACGACAACCTCTGCCCCGACCTGCGCCCAAACCTTGGCCGGGAGTGCAGGCATAGCTGGGGCAATCATCACCGTAACCACCCGAATAACTTCCACCAGATTATATAAAACCGTCCCGAGTTTTTCCTTCTGACTAGAATCTTTTGCCAAAAGCCAAGGCATTGTTTCATCAATATACTTATTCGCCCTATTAACCAAGCGCCAAATACTAGCCAAAGCATTGGCGAAATCCATTTGCTCATAAAACCCAGCCGCTTCTTGCGGAACGGAGCCCGCTAAAGAAAGTAATTCCTGCTCCAATGGTCCTTTTTTCTCTGCCGGGGTTGGAACCTTGCCCTCACAATACTTTTCAACCATGGCCACAGTACGGGAAACAAGATTGCCAAAGTCATTCGCTAAATCAGTATTGATGCGCTGAATTAAATTATCTTCAGAATAATAACCATCCATACCTAAAGGGATTTCTCTTAACAGAAAATAGCGAATCGCATCAACCCCATACTTCTCAATAAGCACTAGAGGATCCACCACATTACCTTTTGATTTAGACATTTTCCCCGAATCCAAAAGAAGCCAACCATGACCAAAAACCTGCTTCGGTAACGGAAGTTCAGCCGCCATAAGCATAGTGGGCCAAATTACCGTATGGAAACGCACAATATCTTTTCCCACTAAATGGACATCCGCAGGCCAGTACTTTTGATACAACTGATCATGCTCTGTTCCAAAGCCCAAGGCACTAAGATAATTAGCCAAAGCATCAAACCACACATAAATGACATGTTTCTGATTAAGCGGGACAGGGATACCCCATTGAAAAGTAGTACGCGAAACACACAAGTCTTCCAAACCGCTTTTAATAAAATTAATCATCTCATGACGTCGCGAGACAGGTTGAATAAAATCAGGGTGATCTTCAATATGTTGTAAAAGCCGCTCCGCATATTGGGACATCTTAAAAAAGTAACCTTCCTCTTTAACTAATTCCACAGGGCGCTGACAATCAGGGCACAGCTTATCTTCCCCGATCTGCCTTGCCGTAAAAAAGGTTTCACAAGGTGTACAATACCAACCTTCATAAGTGGAAAGATAAATATCCCCCTTCTCATATATTTTTTGGAAAAAATCCTGCACAACCTGCTTATGTCTTTCATCTGTCGTCCTAATAAAATCGTCATTGGAGATCAATAACTTTTCCCAAAGATACTTAAAGCTAGCCACTATTTTATCTACATATTCCTTAGGTTCTTTCCCTTCGGCCTTGGCACTTCGTTCAATTTTCAAACCATGCTCGTCAGAGCCTGTCAAAAAATAAGTATCAAAACCTTGCATTCTTTTATAACGTGCCATTGTATCGGCCATCACCGTAGTTAAAGCATGACCAATATGCAAATTGGCACTAGGATAATAAATCGGGGTTGTAATATAAAATGTTTTTTTCTTCATTCTAAAACTAGTCCTCCTGATTTCTATTATTTATCAAAAGTATAATCAGCTAGTAAAGCTTTGTCAAACAACCGCTCCCCTTTAAAGGTTTTAAAAATTAAATAAAAAATGTTTTAAAATTAAAAATAAATTGTAGATTTAGCATTGACTTTTAATGGTATAATTGTTATCATTTAGTTGTGTTGCATTTTGTCGAATTTTGGCGGAGAAAGGAGATGTTGGTATGAGGTCAACAGGTATCGTAAGAAAGGTGGATGAGCTAGGGCGCGTAGTTATTCCTATCGAGCTCAGAAGGACACTAGGTATTGACGAAAAGGATGCTTTGGAAATTTACGTAGATCAAGAAAAAATCATTCTCAAAAAATATGAACCTGCCTGCGTATTCTGTGGAAGTGCAGACAACGTTCAGTATTTTCGCGGCAAACTAGTTTGTAGAGAATGTGCTCAAGCCATGGCCGCTAACGCTTAGTTTTTTAACATCTTACATAAGTTGCTAGATGCCAGACAAACCTTTTGCTTTAGTTTCAAGAAGTAGCAACTGCTTAACAACAACCGTGAAATAAAATCGGGATTCATTTTTCCATGAATCCCGATTTTATTTTACCAAAAGCAATTTATATACTTCACGCTTAGGGACTCCCAACAATCTGGCAGTCTCTTTAATGGCTTCTTTTTTCTGAAACCCCTTATTTATTAACTCCGCATAACAGGCTGCCATTTCTTCCGGAGTAACACAATTCCCTTTTTCAGCAGAGGCGCCCTCAATTAAAAGAGTAATTTCCCCTTTTACGGGATGGTTTTGCCAATACGCAATTAATTCACTTAAAGCTCCCCGCTGATATTCCTCAAATACTTTAGTCAATTCCCTAGCCACGCAGCCTTGCCGATCACCCCAAGCTTCCTTAATCTCTAATAAGGTTTTTTGAAGACGGTAAGGGCTTTCATAAAAGATCAGCGTTCTTTTTTCATCCTGCAATTCAGCAAATATTTTTTTCTTTTCTTTTTTCAACCGAGGGAAAAAACCGGCAAAAACAAAACCGGTGCTATCCAAGCCTGAGGCAACCAAAGCTGTTAAAACAGCCGATGGCCCTGGGATAACGGTTAAGGGTATTTCTTTTTGCAAACATTCTTTAACTAAATCTTCTCCCGGATCGGAAATCCCGGGCATCCCCGCATCAGAAACCAAAGCGACATTTTGCCCGGCGGCTAATCTTTCTACCAACCAAGGACCTTTTGAACTTTTATTATGTTCATAATAACTTGTCAGTGGTTTATGAATAGCATAATGATTTAAAAGTTTTTGCGTTTGCCGTGTATCCTCGGCAGCAATCAAATCAACTTCCTGCAACGTCTCTAAGGCCCGCAAGGTAATATCTTTTAAATTGCCAATCGGAGTCCCCACTAAGAATAAAGTGCCCTTCTCCTTACTTTCCACAAGGTTCAACCTCTTTCCCATACCAAGTTAAAATCTCTGCTCCATATTGTCCGGGCTTTTCATAAATAATTAACGGAGGCTCAACTTTAAGTTCCGGAGGGGCATTTTTTCTGGCTTCCAGCAGCAGAAAACGAGCGGGCCGCTCAGGGAAAGAATGGATAAAACGAAGACGGCGCGGTTCTAAATGAGAACAACGCAAAAGCTCAAAAAGAGATAATAGTTTAGCCACAGGATAAATTAAAACAAAACGCCCCTGATAATTCAACAACTTACCGGCACTAGCCACCACATCTTCGAGCGAACAAGTTAACTCATGCCGGGAAATAGCCCGACTTTCTGCGGGGCTCACCTTGCCATCCTCCGGCGACCAATAAGGAGGGTTAACCGTAACCAGATTAAACCTGCCTCCCCCTAAGACTTTATGAATCCCGCGCAGATCCCCCTTGACGATCTTAATTACTGCCGCTAAATTGTTTAATTGCACCGAGCGTTCCGCCATTTCCGCAATTTCTTCCTGAATCTCCACACCTGTAATTTGAAGATCTTGTGCTCGTAAACTTAAAAGCAAAGGAATGATACCTGTCCCCGTCCCTAAATCCACTATTTTGTCTCCTTGCTTCACTGCAGCAAAGTGGGCCACCAGAACAGCATCCAAAGTAAAACGGGACCCCTTTTTCTTCTGGATCAGCCGCAAATTATTAATAAGCAAATCATCCACTGTTTCCTCGGCTTTCAGCACAATAATAACCCCCCCCCCAAAAGACAATGCATCGTCGTTGGGGACATTCCTCCCTTGTCTGGCAAGACGGAACGGTGAGGGCACCGTTCCCTACAACTTCAGTAGGGGTGTCCCCTCTCTCCTGCTATTTAAAATCTGTTGTGACTGAATATTTCCTCACCAATTATATGTTTTAGCCAAGATGCTGCCAGAGGATGCCTATCGAGGGTGGTTTGCTTTATCCTGAGATGAGTTCTAGTCTGTTCTGGATGAAGAACGAAACATGAACGGCTACATTTCTCGTTATTTAAAATCTGTTGTGCCTGAATGTTTCTTTTCGGAATACAGCTAAACAGACTTCACGAAAGCGAAGTTGATAAAGCAAAGGAACTGACAGGATGTCAGTACCAACCCTCGCATGTACAGGACGTACAATCGAGGGTGGTTTGCTTTATCCTGAGATGAGTTCTAGTCTGTTCTGGATGAAGAACAAAACATGAACGGCACACAGATTTAAATATTATAATTTACGCAAAAAACCCATACAAAAGAGACAATCACCTTGCCGTGCTTGCCCAAAATGCAGA